>ENA-UPTB01000315-UPTB01000315.1-human-gut-metagenome-genome-assembly--contig:-NODE-315-length-53657-cov-17.078182_pt1 | contig 53657 bp, 62 predicted proteins | sample MGYA00250046_ERZ773369 | MGnify/ENA primary metagenome ERZ773369 (study PRJEB29103, sample SAMN06111938) | human gut metagenome | biome: human gut; feature: ankylosing spondylitis patient; material... | reverse complement strand
ATAAGCCTTTGTTCGTAACTGTACTTCATAAAAAACACCCCAAAAGTTTTGTGTCTAACTTTTGGGGTGCAGTACAGCAGCTTTTTATGTGTTATTATAGGGACAAATGATATTTAAATATAGAAAAACTTTTAGTATCTTTAAACAACGGGAAACAACTATCACTCCAAGAGCTCCCGTCTTCTTGTGTTGTGATTTGCTTTCATTTTAGTATCTTTGAACCACTGGAAACAACATACGCAACAAATTTAAGTGGTGTATTCAGTTGTGATTTGCTTTCATTTTAGTATCTTTGAACCACTGGAAACAACCGAATTTCCAAGCTTCACGGACAGCGAATTGTTGTGATTTGCTTTCATTTTAGTATCTTTGAACCACTGGAAACAACCGTATAGAATTTATCACGAGGGAAGTTCCAGTTGTGATTTGCTTTCATTTTAGTATCTTTGAACCACTGGAAACAACTCGTTGATTGTTTTATATTGTTTATCAGTAGGTTATAAGAAAATTTAGAAAAAGAAAAAGTTGTTTCTTGAAATAATAAATCCCATATTAACCATGGGATTTATTATTTTAAAAGAGTTCTAATTGTTGTCCTGGTGTTTTTACCCCACTTGCTTTCTTGCCATAAAATAGATCAATTTCTCCAAACTGTTTGTCTGTGATACATATAATTCCAACTTGACCATATTCAGGTAGAAAGGATTTTACTCTTTTTATATGCACAGCTGCATTTTCACTGCTTGCACAATGGCGTACATAGATGGAGAATTGAAACATTGTGAATCCATCTTTTTGTAGATTTTTGCGAAAGTCAGTATAAGCTTTTTTGTCTTTCTTTGTTTCTGTTGGTAAGTCAAAAAGAACTAAAATCCACATAACTCTATATTCGCTGAAACGTTCCATTAAAATTCAGGATAAATGATTTTTCGTGATTCTCCAGAAAAGCATTTATATAGTGATGCCGTTGTTTGGCTTGCTGCTATCATAAGAGGACTTCTTTTCCCACTGATTCTGACATCTATTGTGGGGATGGATAATAAACTGGCTTTTACTTCTTTTGTAAGTTCCATTTTGTTTTCAGAGTATAGTTGATAGACTAGCTGGTCTATGAAGGGGCGATATGGTTCCATAATATCGTCTGCTAAGCAATAGGCATTGTATCGGTTATGATGGTGAATGCCTAATGTGGGTAATAATCCGCTTGTTACAAGAGAACGTGCGATAACTGCACGGAGAATGGCATAACCATAATTTAAAAGATTATTAGGGGGTATGCCATCTCGGTCTCTTGTAAAATTTTCAATGTCATGAAAAAGTGTTTTCCAGTAGAAAGCTGCAGCACGTGCTTCCAGATTGTCGGGGTCTCCACTTCGTACATCGTTAGCCCATATACGCATGCATTTTATATCTTCGTTTATACATATGGATAAGGAAGATGCTTGATTGTTGATTTTTGCTTGAATGGTTTGTTGCCATAGTTGTTTCTTTAAAGGCAAAGAAGCATCCAGTTGTTTCCGAAAACGCTCATTTTGGGTAGTGTTTCCATAGAGATGGAGCATTAATCCTACAGGCATACTTTTACTGTCACAAGTAATAAGTGCACAATTATTTTCAAGCAATGCTTCAATAGCTCCGGACGTAATGGTGATTTGTTTATTATCCAAAATAACAACACCTATATCTTCAATAGGTTTGGTTATTTCAGATTGACGTTTCATCGCTTCCGGAAGTGAAGAACATTTCTCTACTTCCGGAAGTTTTATGACAAGTTGGGCATTACGTAATGATAGGTATGCTGGGTTACCAAAATATAATGTTTTCTTTATCATAGGCTGATTGACGTTATAATGTTTCCTAATCTATCTGTTTTGATAGGGATGCATGTTTCTTTTATCATTTCTCCTGTGATAGCTCTTTCCATTTTATTCAGTGGAGAAAATTCATATTTATCAATAATTGTATTGGCTACATTGGATTTGATAAAGAAACATTGATTTCCTGTACAACTTACCATTTTATAAATTCTATCTTTTTGTATTGGTTGATTAATATGTCCATTTTCTATTTCTTCTTTTATTGGTACATATACTAAATCATTGGGTGATAATATAAATTTAGGCAGATTTCCTTTTTCGTTTTCGGGTGCAGGGGGTAATCCTTTCTTCAATCTTTCAATAACTACATTTAATGGAATAGACGCAAAGTTGCGTTTATGAGCAGTTTCATATATTGCAAAGAACAAGTTAGTACCTTTTGCTGCCTCTACAAACTTAGTGGATTTATTTCCTGTTTGTCCAACAGCGAATTTATCGGCTTGTTCGTATGTTCTGACTTTATAAATTGGCTGATGAAATTTTCCATTATTTAGGGATGTAATATTTTTATTCATTTGTTCAATACCTTCAGGTGAGAAGGCTTGTTCCGGATTATTGCCATTCTGCTCCAAATGGCGCAGTAAAATTTGTTGGATTCCTGTATCTGCAACTTTTTCTTCTATCTTCTTTTTATTGAAAGTTGTATTTATTGATTCACGGCAAGCAAAGAATCTGTTGGCAGTTTCTTTGGTGAAATAGTATACTGGTATCTTCTTTAGATTTATTTCTTGCCAAATATCTTTATTGTCTTCAAAGTATTTTTTGATTTGTTTTTCATTGAGTCCCTGCGTTAAAAGCTCTTTTATTTTTTTCTTTAAGTCTTTTTCAATAATTCTTTGGGGATTCTCAAGAACGGCTTTCAATGTAGCAGTGGTTGTTCTGCGCAGGTTGATTTCTTCATATACGGTTTCTTTATGCATGGGCTTACGGATAGCCCAGCTATCACCTTGTTTTTGTGAGCAACTTACTTTCTTTCCGTTTTCATAGTGGATATAATGGTTAGTTGTTTTATTGATAATACGCAGATTTTGTTTGAAGCTTACAATGATGTTGCCTAAAATGGAATACACATCTTGGGTAAATGTATCCCAAGGTTTGTCAATGAGCCATTGATAGTTTCCCAAATTGTCGGTTTTTGTTTTCTTGCATAATATTTGTCGCAGGTCCTGACGTGAAATCTTTGCATTCTTGCTGGCCGATTCATTATTTAAATAATTGACTATATTCCGGTTGGCACAGGCTATGACAATAGCGTCCATGGCATGATGGCGGTGGTCAATACGCTTTTTGTTGAATCCCTTTTGTAAATCTAACGGCATAGCAGGAATTGTTTTATTGCAGGCATTGGTTGTCGTAAAGCGATTGCTTTCCGTAATTTCGTTCAAGCGCATGAAACGAGGTAAAATGATTTTATTCCATACATCGTTGAGTCCCCAGTCTTTTTTTAGCCGGTATGTAATACTTCCAGTGCAAACAATAACATTTTTGGACGTAGCTTCTTCTTCTCCTTCTTCACGTACTATATTAGATAATAATGATTTTATAAACTTGCTAATGTAACGGCTGTCGTTTAATTGACGTTCAATAAACTGGTTTGGAATGTCCTCCATCAACAACTTTTGCATTTTAGTGCGGTTGTAAGAATAATGTTCTTTCACAAATAGCTCATAAGCTTCAACCGTTTGTATTTTAACGTTTTGTCCGAATCCTAGTTCTACTATTCTTTCTTGATTGTTTTTGATGAATTCATAGCCTAACATATTGCCTTTTAGTTTATTAACTTCTGCTTCACAAATAACTTTATTTGTGAATGAATCATCAAAATAACGAGATTGAGGAATTACATGTTCAATTTCGTATGCAGGGGTGAAAAGTTTTCCCAAAGGAATCATAGCTCCAGTATAAGGAGAACGATATTTTTGTTCCAGCCAGCATTTATAACGTAAGACATCGGATGTAGACGGGCGTTTTTTGGTATCAATTTCATTGAATTTCTTTAAAATAACAGCAATATCTTCTGGTATATCTTTAGTTTCGTTTAGAACTTCTTCTTCATATATACGCAATAAATCTTGCTGACTTGGAGAGTGCGGGCGTACGTTCTCAATTCCAAATTCTGGATTGGCAAATTCAGTAAGAAGTGCCTTGATACGCAGATTGGTGTTTTCGTTTTCTTGTATTTGTTGGGTGAGTTTTCTGCGTTTCTCGGCAGGATTCTTCATTTCACGTCCTAATTCGACATGAATTTCATCAATATGCCCTGTCTGTTTCCAAATATCTCGTACAGTGCGTAAGGTTTCCATGATGATTTGTTCCACAATAGGATTGTGTAAAGAATGTTGCTTGAATGCGTTTAGAAAAGCATCAATGTCTGAAGGTTGTTGCCATTTAGTAACGTCCTTTATCTCTGAATGGCGGTTATATACGATATAGCATGCCAGCCAGGTTGGAAGTCCCTGAAATGAGTATAAATTGTCCAAATGGATTGTTTTTTCTCTGGTTCGGTTCTTTATGTTTTCTTCAAACTCTCCAGTTAATATTTTTTCTATACGGTCAAGAGTTGTACTGTCGAAATTTTCTGCTTTCCAATATCTTCCTATACGCATAAGTGGCAATAGTTTTTTGATAGCTTTGGCAGAATAGGAACCGTAATCTTTCTCGAAAGGAGGAATTTGCTGAAAAGTATCTGCAAATTTATCGCTTAAATAGTTTTTATCAGCGAAATGCTGTAAAGCTTTTCTGAGTTCATTCTTGTCAGAAATAGAGTATAGAATATGCCATAGTTTCTCTTCTATTTCTGATGTTAAGGCTGATTGCTCTATTCCTGCTTTTTCCCAATATGACAGTATCTTGTAGTGAGTCTCATTACAAGGATATGTCTTGTCCTCTACATAATTCCAGCGATAATTTGCTATATTCTTTTTTAATCCAAATGCTGGCTTTTTAAGAAATGTGTCTTGTCTGATTTCTTTTTTCTGATTAAGCCAGTCAAACAAATTGGCGTAGTCATCTTCGGTTTTCAGAAATTGATTTGTTACATCTATATCAGTAGTAAATTTCCCGTTTATGGTTCCTTCCTTTTGATAAATTCGCAGGTTTGATATAAATTGCCATAGACGGAACTCTTGAAAAAGAGGATGTGATTTAGCTATGCACTTTAATGAAGAAGTGCATATTTCTCCTGTTTCTTTATTGGTGTATGTGTATTCTTCGTAAGGGCAATTACTAATGAGCGATTTTTTGCTTTTAAGTGGACGTTGATAGAACAAAATATCTTCAATAAGCAATTGGGAAATGCTATATTTTGCAATAGCATTACGATGGGCTTCGTTATTAGGATACAGTTCTTCGATGCAGGCTTCTAATAAATTGGAGTCTCGCAATTCTGGGTGAAATTCTTCTTGTTTCTTTAATATCTGATTTAATTCGTCTTTATAATACTTGCGTTCAATGGTGCGAATCAATTTTCCCCGAATCTTTTGGCTAGGAGTTTGTAATAGTGTATCATAGATGTATGCGCCTACTGTTTTATGAGATGTGTCAAGATCTTTTTGAGTTTTTGTTTTAATAAGCTCCCACTGTTCTTCCCATTCTTGTTCGGTAGGAATTTTGAAACGACGGCTTAACTCTCCATTTTCATCATATTTGTCATTCCCGTTTTTATCAAGGTCTATGATTGCAATAATATCTTTTTTCTGACCTTTCCAGTCAGGCATGTTTTTACTGAAAAATTTTCCTTTCTCTCCGTTTTCAAGTGTTATTGTGAATATTTTTAATCCTTTATAAATTTGCCCAGTGTCAGTAATATCTGTTACAATCTGGCTGTCAAAATATTGCCGTGTTTTAGAAGACGCTTTTTCTGTTTCCTCTTCGCGTAGCTGGTAGTATCCTCTTTTCTGGTTGAAATTTAATAAAATCCAGGCTAATTCTTCTTTTTCAATTTTTTGTGTCAAAGCTTTTTTGCGCAAATAAAACAAAGTCCAGTCGTATGGAACCTTTTTTACTTGGTTGTTGTTTTGTAAAAAGTCATTGAGCATCTCTTGGAACGAGCTTTGAAAGATAAAGTAAGAAGGTTCATGCGTATTTGTTGTCCAAGCGAGCTTGGGCTCGGAATTGGCTATAAACTTTCCATACCTGTCTAATTGGCTGGCATAATGCTTTGGAAGAAATCCTAATAATTGTAGGATGCGATGCAATCTTTCTCTTCTGAGCTTCTTGCGCTCATATAATCGGCGTACCCCACGAAATTGTGTACGGTTGGCGGTTTGTGAAACAGTGTTTCCTTTATTGAAATCTCCTAATTGGGCGGCATCCATTGGAATTATTCTACTTCCTGCAGTATTGATTCCTATGAGTTGTTCTTTTTGAGTGTTTTCTTCTTTTATGGCATTGATAACTGCCCATCCTATACTATTGGTACCTAAGTCTAAACCTAAAATATGTTTCATAGTTGTATTTTTCAATTTTCTTAAAACTACTAATTTTTTATGAAAAAAACTTGTCTTTTGTGTTGTTTCTTTTTATTTTTGTAAAACTAAAATGAAGCAAATCACAATAAGGATTATTCCGTTGTGAAAACATTTAGGCGCTTGCCCATCGTCCTTTATCGGTGGGCTTTTTTATTGTTTTATGTTTTCTATAAATAAAAGATCCCCTCCAGAACTCATTCATTACAAATAGTTCCGGAGGGGATTAATTTTATCTATATCTTTAAGTGGTACGGATTATTTGTATTCGTCCCAGCTCTTGATAGCGATGTCGTCAATGCTCATAGAGCAGAAGGCATTGATGAATGCGCTTGCCAGACGGGCATTGGTTACCAGAGGAATGTTCAGGTCGACTGCGGCACGGCGAATCTTGTATCCGTTTTCCAACTCGGTAGGAGTGAGGTCACGCGGAATGTTTACCACCATGTCGATTTCTTTCTTGTGTAGCATTTCCAGTGCCTGAGGCTGACCTTCTTCGCTTGGCCAGTATACGCGGGTGTTTTCTACTCCGTTTTCTGCCAGGAACTTAGAAGAACCGCCGGTAGCGAAGATGTTGTAACCTTTGGCCTTGAGGGCGCGTGCTGCCTGAAGCAAATCTACTTTCTGTTTCAGTGTACCGGTAGACATCAGGACGTTCTTTTCCGGAATGCGGTAGCCTACAGACAGCATGGCTTTCAGTACGGCACATGAAGTATCGTCGCCGATACAGCCAACTTCACCTGTAGAAGCCATGTCTACACCCAGCACAGGGTCGGCCTTCTGCAAGCGGTTGAACGAGAACTGGCTGGCCTTGATACCTACGTAGTCGAGGTCGAAGAGGTTCTTTTCAGGCTTTTCTACTGGCAGACCTAACATAACTTTTGTGGCCAGTTCGATGAAGTTAATCTTCAGTACCTTGCTGACGAACGGGAACGAACGGCTGGCACGCAGGTTACATTCGATTACCTTGATGTCGTTTTCACGAGCCAGGAACTGGATGTTGAACGGACCAGAGATGTTCAGCTCTTTCGCAATCTGACGAGAGATACGCTTGATGCGGCGTACGGTTTCTACGTACAGTTTCTGCGGCGGGAACTGGATGGTAGCGTCGCCTGAGTGTACACCGGCAAATTCGATGTGTTCAGAGATGGCGTAAGCTACGATTTCACCATTCTGTGCCACGGCATCCATTTCTACTTCCTTGGCGTGTTCGATGAACTGGCTTACTACTACCGGATGCTTTTTCGATACGTTAGCGGCCAGCTGCAGGAAGCGTTCCAGCTCTTCCTGATTAGAACATACGTTCATGGCTGCACCAGAAAGCACGTATGACGGACGAACCAATACAGGGAATCCTACCTTTTCGATAAACGCGTTGATATCTTCCATAGAAGTCAGTGCGCTCCATTCAGGCTGGTCTACGCCGATACGGTCGAGCATAGCCGAGAATTTGTCGCGGTCTTCTGCGTTGTCGATGCTCTTGGCAGAAGTTCCCAGAATATTTACCTTCTGTGCGTCCAGACGCAATGCCAGGTTGTTCGGAATCTGTCCGCCGGTAGATACGATGACTCCGTGCGGGTTTTCCAGGTCAAGGATATCCATCACACGTTCGAAAGTCAGTTCGTCGAAGTACAGACGGTCGCACATATCGTAGTCGGTCGATACGGTTTCAGGGTTGTAGTTGATCATTACTGAGCGGTAGCCTTCCTTGCGGATGGTGTTCAGTGCCTGTACGCCGCACCAGTCGAACTCTACGGATGAACCGATACGGTAAGCACCTGAACCCAGTACGACGATACTCTTGTGGTCGCCCAGGTAATGTACATCGTTGGCCACGCCGCTGTAAGTCAGGTACAGGTAGTTGGTCTGTGCCGGATATTCGGCTGCCAGCGTGTCAATCTGTTTTACTACCGGCACGATGCCTACACTCTTACGGTGGTTACGGATTTCCAGGATACCGTCTTCCATATCGCCTTCGTAGCCGATGGCACGTGCCACCTGGAAGTCGGAGAATCCCTGACGTTTTGCCTTGTAGAGCAGCTCGTTCGGAAGCTGTGAAAGCTGTGTATGGTTGTTGCCCCACTCGTGGAGTTCCTTAGAAGTCTGCATGATGTTCATCAGCTTGTCGAGGAACCACTTGTCAATCTTGGTGAGGTCGTGAATTTGGTCTACTGTGTAGCCTGCACGCATAGCCTTTGAGATGACGAAGATACGCTTGTCGGTCGGTTCGCGCAGTGCTTTGTCGATGTCTTCGATAACCAGCTCCTTGTTTTCCACGAAACCGTGCATGCCCTGACCAATCATACGAAGACCTTTCTGGATGGCTTCTTCGAAGGTACGTCCGATGGCCATGACTTCACCTACCGACTTCATGCTGGAGCCCAGTTCGCGGTCTACGCCGTGGAACTTACCCAAGTCCCAGCGAGGAATTTTACATACGCAGTAGTCCAGTGCCGGCTCGAAGAAGGCAGAAGTTGTTTTTGTTACCGAGTTCTTCAGGTCGAACAGTCCGTAACCCAATCCCAACTTAGCTGCAACGAAAGCCAGAGGATAACCTGTAGCCTTAGATGCCAGTGCAGAAGAACGGCTCAGACGGGCATTTACCTCGATTACGCGGTAGTCTTCTGATTCAGGGTCGAACGCGTACTGTACGTTACATTCACCCACGATACCGATGTGACGGATGATACGGATGGCCAGTTCGCGCAGTTTGTGGTATTCGCTGTTGGTCAGCGTCTGTGACGGAGCGATAACGATAGACTCACCGGTGTGGATACCCAGCGGGTCGAAGTTTTCCATGTTGCAGACCGTGATACAGTTGTCGAAACGGTCGCGCACTACTTCGTATTCCACTTCCTTCCAGCCTTTCAGACTCTTTTCTACCAGCACCTGCGGAGAGAAAGAGAACGCTTTTTCGGCCAGCACGTTCAGTTCTTCTTCGTTGTCGCAGAAACCTGAACCCAGACCTCCCAGTGCGTAAGCTGCACGGATGATGACCGGATAACCCAGTTCCTTCGCTGCACGGCGGGCATCTTCGATGTTTTCTACCGCCTCACTCTTGATGGTCTTCACGTTGATTTCGTCCAGTTTCTGTACGAAGAGCTCACGGTCTTCCGTATCCATGATGGCCTGTACCGGAGTACCCAGTACGCGGGTGTTGTATTTCTCGAACACACCGGCTTTGTAGAGAGCCACACCGCAGTTCAAGGCAGTCTGTCCACCGAATGACAGCAGCACGCCGCCGGGACGTTCCTTGTCGATGACCTTTTCTACGAAATACGGAGTAACGGGCAAGAAGTAGATTTTGTCTGCCACACCTTCCGAAGTCTGCACGGTGGCGATGTTCGGGTTAATCAGGATGGTTTCGATACCTTCTTCCTTCAGCGCTTTCAGAGCCTGCGAACCAGAGTAGTCGAATTCACCAGCTTCACCGATTTTCAGGGCTCCTGAACCTAACAGCAATACTTTCTTTATGTTTTCTTTCATTGTCTTCTTTGTTTTTTAGTGGATTACAGCAACTTTACAAACTCATCGAACAGGAATTCCGTGTCGGTAGGACCGCTGGCAGCTTCCGGATGGAACTGAGCCGAGAACCAGGGGTTCTTTTTGTGACGGATACCTTCGTTCGAACCGTCGTTCATGTTGATGAAGAGCGGTTCCCAGTCGGCTCCCAGTGTATTGTTGTCTACGGCATAACCGTGGTTCTGTGAGGTGATAAAACACTTTTCCGTGCCTACCATGCGTACCGGCTGGTTATGGCTGCGGTGACCGTATTTCAGTTTGTAGATTTTGGCACCTCCTGCCTTTGAAAGCAGCTGGTTACCCATACAGATACCGAAGATAGGAAGTTTTTCGTTCTGCATGGCCTTGCGGATGTTCTGTACGGCTGCATCACAAGTGTCGGGGTCGCCCGGACCGTTGGAGATGAACAGACCGTCGAACTGCAGAGAGTTGAAGTCGTAGTTCCAGGGCACGCGGATGATTTCCACGTCGCGCTTGAGCAGGCAACGGATAATGTTTGATTTCACGCCACAGTCTACCAGCACAACTTTTTTCTTGCCTTCGCCTTCGTTGTAGCGAGTCACTTCCTTGCAAGAAACCTTGTCTACGTAGTTCACACCTGCATAGGTAGCTTCGGGAATGTTATTTGGTTCATCGTCGAACACGATTTTTCCCATCATCACTCCATGTTCGCGCAATACTTTTGTCAGTTCGCGTGTGTCGATGCCCGTGATGCCCGGAATCTGTTCGCGTTTCAACCAGTCGCCCAGACTTTCCACTGCATTCCAGTGAGAGTATTTTTCACTGTAATCGCTTACGATAATCGCTTCGGCATGGATTTTCTCGCTTTCCATGAAAGTGGGCAGTCCGTTTGCTTCGAATGTGAAGGGAGGCACACCATAGTTACCTACCAGCGGGTAAGTCAGTGTCATCAACTGACCGGCATACGAAGGGTCGGTCAAGCTTTCGGGGTATCCGGTCATTGCCGTATTGAAAACTACTTCACCGGCTACCGGTTTCTCATAGCCGAACGACTTGCCATGAAAGCGGCTCCCGTCGTCGAGGATCAATGTTACATTTCTCATTACCTTGTTACTAATAATCTTTATATCTTGTATTTTTTCTATTCTACTCTCGTATATACGAAAAAACGCCCGGACTTGCCGAAAAGCAGTTCCGGGTGTTTGAAAAAATAGGAAATCTTAAATATTCAGGAAATAAGTGACATAAAAGAAAAAAGAAATAGCTTCCGGCATTTGTCCATTTCGCCGGAACTCCGAATGTGCGCTTATTCTTTTTACTATGTGTTGAACAGTAATACATCAAACTCTTTTGTCACGTCATAATTCGGAGTGCAAAGATAATGTTTTCTGCTCAAATGAAAGGATGTTTGCCAAAAGTTTTTACAAAAATATTTCATTTTCCTCTTTTTACTTCTTTTCTCCGCTGTGGCGGGCGGCTCTTTTGCGCATGATGCTGTCCGACCATTCCTGCAGGCGCTTGTATTCTTCTTCGGTGAGCCGCATGAACGAGCCGTGCTGCGGATGTTTCACACCCTCCATGGTGACGGGGGAGTGGAAGTTGGAGAGTTTCTCGTCGGCCTGACAGATGCGGTATCTTTTGGGTTTGGAGGAGTATTCGATGTAGGCCACGCGCCAGGTAGAGTCGCCCACCAACTGGAAGGCAGAGCAGCCCTCACACTTTTTGTTGCCTTCAAACTTCACATAGTCGTTTTCATCTTTTATTTTATAAGGACCGGTCAGTTTTGTAGCTGTAGCGGCAAAGATGCCGGGTGTACCTCCTTCTTTCTTGATGAGCATGTGATAGAGTCCGTCGGCCGGCACATAGTTAATGTCGGCATCGATGGTAGCATATCCCCAGTCCACCAGCAGGCGGGGTTTAGTGAGACGTGTAAAGGTGGCGTCGGCATAGGAATAGAACACGCGGTCGTACTGGTCTTCTGCCGGATTAAGCAGTGAATAGTATATCATGTATCCGCCCTTCGTGCCATCGGTCCATACGTACGAAGGGTCCCAGAAAATTTGCGGTGCCCATACGCGTTTGATGGTGCTGTAGTCCTTATAGACGTCGGGCGACTGAGGGTCACAGAAAATGTCCGGTCCCCGGCGGAAGTCGAAGGTGGTAGAAGTCCAGTGAATCAGGTCGTCACTTTTCAGCAGGTTGATGCCGTAGTTGAACCACGAGCGGCTCTTGGCGTTGCTCATGTCGGTAGTCACCATCAGATAGCCTTTTCCGTCGGACGTGCGACAGATAAAGGCATCGCGTGCTCCTCCCTCTATTTTTGACATTTCTTCTACATTGTATACGGGGTCGCCATCAATCAGGTCGTGAAAGTGTACGCCGTCACGGCTCAGGGCGTAGGCCGTCCATTCTCCTCGTCCGCTCATGTGGCAGTACAAGTATCCGTAGTCTCCCTTTTGCAAGTTTTGTGCTCCGGCTCCCAGCGAAGCCAGTGCCAGCAGTGAAATTATCAGTTTCTTTTTCATGGTAGTGTAATGTTTCATTTTGCGGGTAAAAGTAGAAAATCGGCAGAAGGCAGACAAGGGACTATTGTACAAATTACACGTAATAATGTGTCAAATGCTCCTGTGATGTAACGGAAACGGGTTGTACGGGCTGGAAAAATGTAGTTTCTCGGAAAAAAATCTCTTTTTTATTTGGCTGTTTTCAAGAAAACAGTAATTTTGCAACCGTTTTCAACGAAACACGTTGCCGAAATAACTCAGTTGGTAGAGTAACTCATTCGTAATGAGTAAGTCGCGGGTTCGAGTCCCGCTTTCGGCTCCGACTTAAAACCGCTTATTACATTGTGAATTAGGCGGTTTTTCTATTTTCTACAGCTTATTACGATGATTAAAAAAAAGGATTTGAATTGTAAATTTACAATTCTGTGAGTATCCCTGGAGTATCCTTAAATTTTTTAATCATTATGGCAACTCTATCACTTACCATTTTCAAGGCAAAAGCATTAAAAGACGGAAGACATAAGATAAGAATTGCACTCCGTCACAAGCATGAAACAACATATATCGTCACACGATTCATTATTTCAGAGAACCAGTTTAAGAACGGTCAGGTCGTGAAGCATCCAGAGGCATCTGCGATAAACCGGAAACTTAGGAACATCCTTGATGACCTTCAAGAGAAACTGGACTCAATAAAACATCTTGAACTTTATTCCTGCCGGCAAATTAAAGAAATCATTTCTACAGACAATCTTTCCGATGAGCAAACCTTTTCATCAGCATGTAGCAATTTTGTAGACTATCTCAAGTCTGAGGGAAGAGATTCATACGCATTATCTATTGAAAGGGTGGGGAGATATTTTCGTGACTTTGCAAGAGGTGACATACTTCTCTCTGATTTAACCCCGTCACTAGTCCAGAATTTTGCCGCATTCATACGGAAGCGGAAAGTGACTGAAACTACAGTAAACACAATGCTTGCCCAAATGAAATCTGTCGTCAATAGAGCGATAAGAGAGTGGAATATATCTTACGATATACATCCTTTTGTAACGACTAGAATATCTGCAGCCCCTATCAGGAAGCTTGATCTGACAGTACAGAATTTTAACAAGATTCGTGAATCTTCACCAGAAAAGAGAAAGCTGATTATGGCACGTGACCTTTTTTGCCTTTCCTTTTACTTGGGAGGGATGAATCTTATAGACATTATGCAAACAGACTTTAGAAAAGATGTATTGGAATATTCACGCTCAAAGACTAAAGGGCGAATGCAGTCGGATAGTGTAATCACATTTACAATACCGTCTCAAGCAAGAGAGATAATATGCAGGTGGATGGATAAAAGGACGGGGAAACTTGATTTTGGGTATAAATTCACATATCACAACTTTTCTCAGTATGTTACGTATTCTCTTGGAGATTTGGCTGAAGAGTTAAATATTGATGAACGTGTTACATTTTATTCGGCCCGCAAGTCTTTCGCTCAGTACGCCTCTGAAATAGGTATTCCTGACGGGATAATAGACTACTGCTTAGGCCACTCAGACAAATCAAAAGGAGTTATACGATACTACACCAAAGTCCGGCAGAAACAGGCTGATATGGCCATATCTCGTGTGATTGATTACGTGAACAACCCGGAAAAGTACAAAGAATATATCGAACTGAGGTCTGATATTATGATGATGAGAGGGTAATTTGTCTGACACTTTATCTGTTATGTTATGTATGAGGCAATGGAGCCACTACATAATATTTATTGTAATATGAAAAGAATTATCAACAAATGCCCATGCTCGTTAGAAGCTTGGGTTGGGGCAGATGAACCTGTCTTTAGCGAACAGAATCTTTACTTCTCTCGTAAGGTTGAAGTGAAGGAGTATTTATACAAGAGACTCCAAAAGTACAAAGGCGAAATGGTGGAGTGCTATGTATATCAATTTTACAAGGGTAAACCGCGTGAAGTGCTTGTATCTTTTAATGTAAAATAGCCTAAAGTATAAGTCAATAAAAGCCCCTTCCGGATATTAATCTGGTTGGGGCTTTCGTTTGCAATAAAAGCAAACTTCTACACTGCAAAGATGTATATAATTTCCCAGAAAAGTTGTATATAATTATTGGAAAATATTGTATATCAGAATGGCTACAATCTTAAATTTAAAACATAGTAATTACAATGTAAGTATTTATATGTAAGCACTAATCATTTTTAGTATCTATGGATTTATATAATTTGCTTAGAAATTCATAAGATATATATTCATTCCTAACAGCCTTTGGTTGTAAAATCGAAGGGAAGCTTATGTATCCCATACGTGGTATATTACCTGTACTTTCTTTTAATCTTATATCTTTTAGTTCCAGGTTATTAAATAAATCTGCATCTAAATATAATTGTCGTGTTTTGTGATTTGATAAAGAACTAAATGAGTTAAAGAATAGGATTGCAAGCTCTTTTTTAGATAACTGTGCACGGAATATATTTGAGTATTTTTGTGGTGATTTAAAATCAGATACAGTATCTAAGATGTAATAAGCATTTCTAAAATACGTACCAAGTTGATTTTTATATGGTTCAAAACAATAATCAGCGGCTTTTGCTAATGCTTCTGTTATTGGTTTTAGATTGTTCTCTTTCATGTATATTTTAATCGCATTCAAACAGAGATAATCATAGGCATTCTGATGTATGGGTATTGTTACAACTGATCCACCATGTTGACCGAGACCATGTTCTTTATAAATATTATCAATAGCAATAGCTAAAGTTCTATATGTCAATATCCATTGACCTACGGTTATTTTTTCAGGTATATTTTTATTGGTAAATTCTTCTATAGAGAAATTATCAGGAATGGATTTTCTAATTTCATAATAAAAACAGTGATACAACTCTACATAAATTTGTTGATATGTTTTTTCTTGTTCACAAAGTTCGTTATACGAATTAATCTCCCATTTACATTGCTTTGTATCATATTCCCAGTCTATTCTTTGTACACGTAAAGCATCTCTATAGGCAATAAATATTTTTAGTAGTTCAAAGAATATAGCTCGATCCTCACTATTTGTGAATTGTTGTTTGCTTTGTCTTAGCGTAAAGAGTACTCCAATAAATGCTATTAATCCTGTAATAGCCCCTAACAGGCTTCCAAAATCACCCCAATTTGCTGCTTCCTTCTCAAAATCCCCCTGAGTATAAAAATACCAAAACAGAATTATTACTATAATTAATGCAGAAATAAAACTTAACCAACTAAGCCAATCATTGAAGTATCTTTTGAATTTAAAGAATTCTTTATTCATACTTTGGAAACACGTTCAATATAAATCCTTTACACATTAATAAGATAAGAACCATCTTTCTTGTAGTCCTATACATCCAAACACAAATATACTATTTCTTTTTTGTTCTATATATCAACAGAACAATAATCACTATAGTAATTATTAATATAATACCGAACGCCCATCCTCCAAGCTCAAGTTTCATCTGCTGCCATCGGGTCAACTCTTTTTCTACTGGGTAAGGTACTTTTTCCTTTTTGGAAACAACCACTTCCTTCGCTGGAAGGTAAACCGTATCCGGCTGAGTTTTTGTCTTCGCCAGCAGATTACCCAGGCTGTCAATAGTTAGCTGTGCTTGTACATTCTTGCTGTTTGCGATGTCCAACCATTTCAGTACGACCTTCCCGTTCTCGTCGCACTCTAACAACGCCCGGATGGTGGCGCTGTCTGGCGGTAACTGAACTTCCACCAGCTTCTCCACTACGACACTATCAGCATAACTTTCTACCGGAACATATTTTATCGTCCGGCAGGAACAAACAAAAAACAAGCACATGAAAGGAGCCAGCGTAATGCACCGGCTCACTTTACCCATTATGTAGTCGTATAACTTCATGGCTTCACAACGATTTCAGGGACAAAAGGATATTCGCTCCGCACATCGAAGCAAGGACACATCTTCGTCCACTCTTCAGGTTCCACGATACCATCACCGTCCAGGTCAGGCGATGTGTCACGATGCCCCAGCACCTCGACAATCTGGTACTTTCCGCAAAGCTCCTTAATCAGTTTGGCTAACGCCTTTTTCTGTTCCGGCGTTCGGGTGTCAGCTGCCTTACCGTGCGCGTCCAGACCGCCCACATAGCAGATACCGATTGAATGTTTGTTGTACGACACACCTGAGAATCCCTTGCTATTACAGTGCGCCCCGTCAATAGTGAGCGAACGGCCAACTTCTACCGTACCATCCAGCCGGATAACGTAGTTGTACCCAATACACTGAAAGCCACGGGATACGTGCATCTGATTAATCTCCTTTTTACCTATGTCCAGCCCGGCACGTGTGGCTGAGCAGTGAATTATTATTGAATCTATTTTGTTCATAATAAAATTACATCTATATTTGTGGAGTTCTGCCAATGGTAGGATGGTTAATAAAAAATTTATTACAAGGAGTGCAGTGGCACTCCTATTTTATTTTAGTTCAGTTTCTTTTCTTCAGCACGCTAATCCGTTTCCCGTCTTTGGAATACATTCGTGACATGTTCTTATCACGAACAAATCTTCTGTCCATCGAAAAATATCCATGCTTCCCGTCACTGAATACAGCCCTTTCGCCGGTCTTAAAGCGAACCGGCATATTAGGCAGTCCATTATTCATGGCCGCCAGTATAAGCAATCTGCGTCTTAACAAACTCATAAAGTACCTCCCATCACAGCTATATTATTAAGAATACTTACCTGATACGTCCTGTTGGCCCTGACAACACTGCTTCCTATCCATTTCACACCTTCAGGAAGATTCAGGACGGTAGGCGTAACACCACTTGAAAACTGGAACATGTACTCATTGGCGATGCCTGGAAAGCCTTTTCCAAATGTGACGTTAAGTACGGATACTTCTCCGAACACATGGAACACGTTCGGAAGAAGCTCGGCACTGACCTCGCCCGTACCAGCATTCACGCTGGATATGCAGCCATTGCCATAATATTCCCCATGGGTATAGATAGCCCGTATCTCCTTGATGTAGGAAACGGAATCAGGCAATATGTTACCGGCTTCCAGTTCTTTCTTGAAGGTGGCATATTTCAAATAATTGTTGAATCTCTTTTTCGCCATGTCATTGGGATTTATGGGGGGCTCCGATACAAAGCCCCCCACATGTTATTACTCGGTTTCCTCATTCCATGCAAACGCATCGTCAAGATCCTGTTTAGTGGCATACTGCTTCAGAGTCTCGTTCGTTGCATAGCTGGTCAGTTCAGCCTTGGTCGCATAAGTGGAGGAAAGCCCTTCGATAGCCTCACTCAGTGCGGCTTTTGTGGCATAGGTGTTCGCCACATCTACAGCCTTGGCATATCCAGCCAAATCCTCTTCGGTAAGAAATCCTTCGAGGTCAGCTTTCTTTGCATACGCTGTCAAATCGACCGTACCACCCAAGGAATCCCAGTTGGTTTCCACACTTGCCTGATTGGCCGTTTCTCCGATGTAGACGAAGTTCGTTTCAGCCGGATATTTCTTGCCGTTCAGGGTAACTTCTGCCGTAACGTTATATACGTGGCCTTTCGATACAGAAGCCACCCCTTTCAGGGCACTAAGGTCTGCCAGAGTACCCTTTGGCACATATACGGCACCAAGAGCGTTGACCTTGTTTGTCAGTGTGTCAACCAGACCTTTCAGAACTTTACCCTGCTCGGCGGAAAGTGCCTTATTAGTCCCGCCCGTTGTGAGGTCATTGATAATCTGGATGAGTGTCTGTGCACCAACGTCAAGACGAATCCATCCGCCATAATCAGCCTGGGTAATCTTTGTCATGTCCTTCAGGACATACAGAGCCGGTTTGCCGTCCCCGTTATCTCCAACAACGACCAACATGCCGTTATAAGTATTCTTTCCTGAATAGGTAGCTGCGGCAATAAGGTCTGTCTTGTTTGGAACAAGCTGACGGGCATCCAGTGGCGCCTGTCCTCCAGGCTCAAAGTTCACGGCAAAGGAAGCAATACCCGCAGGACGGTTTCCTGTTGTCGAAGCCATCGGCATGACATTGTTCATCGGCATGGCAAAGGGAACTTCACGGCTGTTTCGTGCAAGCATGGCTATCACTTCATCCGTAATTTCCTCGCCATTATATGTGTCCGGCTCGTCTACAAGTTTTTTTCCGGCATCGGAAACTGTGAAGCGAAGTTGTAATGCACCGGACATGGCACCTGTCGTTGTCAGCTTCTTGTATGCAATCTGAACACTTTGTACGGTCTTGTTTCCTGCATCAGATACGGTGTACTTGTCCGTTCCGAAGACTTCCCACTTTCCGGACACCGTATTATAGAACTCGACTTTTGATACATTCTTTTCTGAAGGGAAGTAGAATTCAAGGCGGGTTCCGGTTGCTGCTTCAGAAGCAAACTTCGCTCCAATTAATGTATCAGTCCATTTCTGCAGCGGAAGCTTTGTATCTGGAGCTGCGGCAGACGGGAAATTGGTATCTCCGGCAGAGGTAGAAGCTGAAGAACCATTACAGTAAAACGGATAGGTACCATAAAGGTAGACAGCACCTGATTTCACAGTACCTTCAGGAAGCGGATTAGGGGACACGGTCGCCTTGTTTCCTTTTGAAGTGAGCAAGGTGTCACCTGCGCCATGATGAGCCTGGTAATTGTACTGCATCGTACCGAGTGTAACTTTCGTCGGCAATGTCTTGTTGCTTGTACTGTTTCCTACATAGATGAAAGACTGGTCATCGGAGATAAGTTCTCCTGCACGGTTCTTGTTTGCCTGGCCAACAACCGTACAATTACCACGGTTAAATCCTGTCTGAATCTGTTCTGAGGTAGGTGCGCTTTCACCAACCTCCAGAATCTTGTTGGCGGTAAAAGGAGACTTGAATGATATTGTTGCACTTGGTGCCTGTACCGTCGGCTGGATTTCCTCAAAGAGAATATCCTCGAAAATCTGGCTCAGCGTCTTTGTCTTCAAGGTCTCGACCTTTGTCCCAGCCGGAAGACCTCCCAGTTTCGAAGGAGTGGCAAGGCTGTCTGGCAATGATGTCTTGAACCTGATGAGTTCCGTCAGATCATATTCGGTCTTGCCTGATGATTTGGTAACGATAAGTTTATTGCTGCCTTTGTCAAAACTGACATCTGTGACACCGCTTCCTCCATAATTCACACCGTTCATCAACAGTTCTTTGGTGTCGGTTGCAAAATAGATAGCATCCAGATGTTTTGACGCTGCATCATAACGGGCCTTTAAGCCCCTGTAGAATTTTAATTTTGTTGTTGCCATAAAAGTCTGATTTTAACTGTTTGTTTCTTCATTCCATACTGCTTCTGTTATCTCCTCCCATTCTCCATCCTTCCGGCCGTATATCTTCCCGTCTTTTGGCGCATCAGGAATGGGAATGCTTCCACCGGTTGATATGTCAATGGAAGAAGCACCAAGGTTGACGGTGGCCATTTCAAGGTTAGGGACACTTATGCTGTCCTCTTCACAAGTTGTTGCAACAAGCCTGAAAGCCTCACACATGTCAACGGCAGTCTGTCCTTCCTTACCATAGTTCTCCCACAAAGTCAGCGAATACGTACCAAGGTGTTTGTGGTCCGTTCCATGAAAAGTAAATTTCAGCTTGTTTCCCTGGTATATCTCAAAATGGAAATCGAGAAATCTGCCTAGAGGATTCTTCAGCATGAGTTTCAAGTCCCTTCCTTCCAGTGGAACAGGCTCCTTGTTCGTGAGTATCTGCCAGGTGAAGTATATATCTTTCCCTATCCTTATCTTTCTCATATCAACTAGGTCATGAAACTTATTGTCATAAGTAATATTATGATTACGGAGTAGATGATTTCCGCTATCAGGCGTCTATCTGTCTTCTTCATCCTTTGTAACTTTTTCGATAATTTCGCCAGCCGTTGTGTACTTCTTTTTAATGTAGCCCACCAGCAGGCGCTTAATGGAAACCTTGTTCTTGATTCCGTGAATTTCACATACATGTTCCATGATTGAATCAAATTCAAATACAATAGCTATCCCCAGTCCGCACATTGACGATGTCGTATAGGAACAAATACCTACAGGCTGGAGAATAGCAACACCAAAACCGAATCCCAACACTAAATACGAATTATATTCGATGAACTTGCACATCGTTCGGCGGCCTGCTCTGGAAAAGCGGAAATCCTCTCCTCGCTTGACCACGCTGTCAATGATACCAAGGACAAAATCCGCTATAATCATGGCTACAATGAAGACCAGCATCCAGCGAAGCTCAAAGACAACGCTTCTTATCTCTCCTACAAAGGAGTAAGCCCCGGCAACAAGAATCTGCGGGGCTATGACGGTTATAAGGTTCTGCATCACTCCTTATTTACCTTACCACCGAACAACCTGGACAGCCATTCACTTGTTACAACCGACACGATACCAGTAGATGCCAGGGCGACAAATAACGCATCAATCACCACAACCCATACGCTTGCATCTGCAGGAGGGAAACCGAGATGCATCCACCAACTGAAGAAGGTAACGATTACACCAACTACAGCAGTTACCCACATAGTCACCCACTTATTCATAGGATTGGATAGCTTCGAAGCGATAAATCCTACTACAGCAGGAACCACGACCGTAACAAGCCCGGTGAAGCTGGCAAATCCGGTCAGGAACTCCGGAACGGAAGGTTCTACACTAACGGAAGTCTCCGCGAAAACACTCACTACGCACATCAGCAGTGCGACCATCATGAAAACGAATCTTTTCATCTTACTAAGGTTTTAGATTAAACAAAAAATGCCCACAAGCGCATCCCAACTTAATGGAACACGCTCATGGGCGTAACTACTATTTCACACACAAAACTACTCATTTACCATCCTTTTTCAGCGAAGGTAAATGATATAAAAACGAACAAAGAATAAAAGGTTTCAAATCGACTGACACGCCTTGTCAGTAAGTTGGTAGAAGCCGGGTAGAATAAGCAAGCTAGTTACTATTTTCTACCCAATTTCTACCAGTCAAATAATTTTCAATACAGCTTTCTTTATTTCAGTTGTTTTCATTCATACCCATAAGTCCTGGCGGAACTTATTGGAACGGCTACTTTAAAAAATGATGGATTAATGTCAAAATCAGGTTTCCTGAGTGCAATTGGATTAAATTTGAAAGGTGATGCCAATAACGTAAAAAACGGAGTTTATAAATTTGACTCACAACAGGACAATATGCCTGTGAATTATGGCATATTAGTGGCATTTTCTTGTGACGGATGGATTCGTATGCAATTATGTGCAGGTGGAGATAATGGATTAGCATATATAAGAATGCATTATAATAGTTGGACATCATGGAAACAAATTTAAAATGAAAAGCTGTCTGAGTCAGATAGATCAAGAAAATACAGATAGCTATTTTCGCATAAAAGCTGGAGAAGGTACAAATCCTGCATATATTTTTGTAACTGTATTGGGTATTAAATAGCCGTAGTATAACATGCGTTATATGGCAATGCTCTTCCATTCATTCCACTTCCCGTCAACATGATTGTAAGATCTAATCATTAAAGAATAGCCACCATAGGACATTGACTCCTGAATGCATGAATCGCCACATTGAATCGAGAAAAATGGGCCAGCTTGTGGCGTATTAGAATAAGTCGTATATGTGCCCACTTCATTAATATCGTGATAATTACCTTTTTCGAGAAACCCAACTCCCATCAGTCCCGCCAGAACTGACGCAACCTGCTCTTTTGTCATCAATCCGATAGCATTTCCGGCGGCATTCACGGCCACAAAACTGGAGATGTCTTCCAAAGCTGGGAGAGCCAGTGTAGACTTCTTCAGCAGTTCCGTTTTCGACACTTTATGCGGAACGCCGTTTGTATCGTACACCTGTACCGTTTCACCATCTTCTTCCGTTGTCTGATTCTTCATACTTTCTGTATGTTTCAATAGATTGTCAGTTTCTTCACCTGTAAAGCTTAATACAAAATCTTCTTCTGCTGCCATAATTGTTTTTAATTTATAGTTATTAATGATATTACCAACATTGTATAGATTATAATTGCCTTGTCCATAACTAATAAAATCCCATTCTTTTTACTTCAAAGAAGAAAGCACCTCCCTGACCGGTACCATATGCCATGTAATTCAGGGAGAATTCCGTATCACTTTCGATGCTTACGTAATATGTCCCGGATGAAAGTCCGACTCTCATCATCGGAGTGACCATTACCATATATTCATCTTTAACTGTGCCCCACTGGGTTGGCATGGTTACTCTATATTCTTTGCTGGATACTTTGGTAAATGACAATGTACTGCCATCGAATGTGTAATACTTTTTTGAATCATCTCTTAAATCAACATAACCTCTGGCCAATACCTTATCAGGACGCCCCATTGCGTAGTTTACATCCAAATCTTCTCTGCATGTGACAATCCATCCATAGAAAGTATCACCAAGCCCATACCCAATCAGCTGAACTATCTCCTTGTTCAATATCAACTCATTGTAACTTCTTCCATATTCGTAGAACTTTGCATTACTTGATGAGATTGACGCCTCTCCTGTACCAATGCAGCATACGGTAATCTTTCTTCCTATCTGTTCTTTTCCTGTTGGTATTGAATATACCTTTGTCCAGGAACCTCCACCCTCAATAATGATGTTATCATTGTAGTTCGTGTTAAATGAATCGGATACCTTGGAAAATGGACTTCTAAGGGAGCCGCGCATAAGCACGTCCTCAAAATATCCATCAATAGCTGTAACATCAACAAATGTCGCTCTTCCATCCGTATCTATCGTTGAATAGATTTTTTTCCCATCACCAATTTCAAGTTTCTTGGCTTTGATGGCACCGGCAATCAATTCTGATGTGATGATGACAGCCGCATTTATCAAGTCCGTATTGATAACCCCGCCTTTTATTATAGTCCTACCTGCCAGCGCTTCACCAACCAGGCTTTCCCATCCATCATATCCGATATACTGGGCCATACGGTCATTCACCTGTTCGGCGAAGTCCAAAGCATCGTCAAAATTTGACATACCGTTACCGCCCAGTACTTCAATCATTCCTTCAACACGCAATCCCTTTGATGGTGAATAAAGGAAACAGCCATTCTTTCCTTCATGGCCGATTTGGAATCGGCATTCTTTCGTAACTCGGTCATACCTTGCCGTAAGTATGTCTCTCTCGCTTAATGAATAAGAATTTATTCCCTGATAGAATGTCAGATATGGCGCACCATCTCCATATGCAGACAACACGATTGCAGCCTGATAGTCCGGGTCGGCTATGTCTCCAAGTTGTACCATCACGTCACCCACTTTGGGTATATCGCTTCCTTCGTCACAATGATTCACGGATACATCTATCCAGTTATCACCAACATTTTCCACCAGACGCCACCAATAGTGATTGGATACGCCGTCATATGCGCCTTCCTTAATATTAAAGGACTGTGAGCGTACTAAATTCCCTGGCTTAAAACGATTTTCTATGGCTTTCTCACCATCATCTGCAAGGAAGTAACAGCGATAAACAGAACCATAAGTTCCAGGAGATGAGTAACCTCTTTTCCCGTCTGAGAACTTGACTTCTTTACCATCCCTGAAACGAATTCCCTTTTTTTCTATAAACTCGACCTTAGTAATCGTAGCCCGTGCTCCGCTGGCGTTGAACATGAAGGAAGCTCCGGCCAGCTCGGTCTCCATTATTGAAAGTAACTGGAAGATAGCTTTCTTGCGCACGTACAGTTTGTCAATCCATCCGACAGACTCGCCGCCCTTTTCTGAAGAGAATGACATACCAGCACCCATCATACCAGTCACGAAGTCAATTGATTCCAGGAAAGGAGATATGATACCGCCAAGAAGCTTAATGAGATAGTTTGTCTGGTCTTCCTTGTCCTTTCTCAATAATGTTGCAAGTGACCGTTTTGCCGAAAATACGTTACTGTCCGATGGGGCAGTAGAATCATTGGTCTTAATCACATATATGCTACTTCCTCCGCCTCCAACATAAGTATGCCCTTTATACGTAATCGACTCCAGTTTCTCTTCCACATCATTAAGGCGAGAGTAGGGCATACTTTCCCCAATAGTATATACCGGAGAATCCCATGGAATGTCAAGGTTAAACTCCCATCCGAGAACACGGCTTTCACGGCCATTCTCAAAAAAGGCTTTATTGACCAGGTTTATCTTTTGCCCGAACTCGAAAAAGCGTTTCAGCTTGTCTTCATTAACCCATTCTGACCGGAGGGTAGTGTAGTATGTACCATCGTCCTTTTTTCGCTGGTCTGCTATCTTCTGTGCCTTCTCTTTCAGTTCCTGCTCCGCGTCCGGAATCATTTGTACAGAAACAAACTTTGGATCAAAACCGGAAAGGATATACTTGTCATCATTTTCAGGATATATGGTATCATCCGGCAATGGACGTCCGTAGTCTTCGCTGCGGACAATTTCCCAAAGCTGGCTTCCGTTGTTGTCCGGGTCAAAAATAACACCGAACTCCAATCCATTCATTTTGCCGGACTGAAAGATAATTGTCAGCTCTTGTCCCGGAAGTCTGTAGTCCTTGGAGAAATTCAGGCCAGTATCACGATAGCGATAGTAAGTCACGGTTTCCTGACCTCCGTCTTCATTTGTAACGGTTTCCGTCCTCGTAGATACACTTGACATCGTATTTTCAAGTCGGGGATATACCTCGTCAAATACCACGATGTCTTCAATTGCTTCTTCCTGGCTCATGTCAGGATACACATCTATGTATGGCGTACCAGCGGGAAGCATAAGTCGTCTTTGCACAACTCCGTTTACTACCGTCTGCTCTTCAATGGGACGGTAGTTCTCAGGTATGTTTCTTGTAGATCCGAATGCATAAATGCGGGTGGCATAAGTGCCTTTGCTCTCACTGCGAGTCATGGCAGACGCTTCAACCCCTAACTCGATTTTGACGGCATCACCGAATTCGTTTCGCCCAAAATGAATTACGTTGTCCGTTATCCAGCAATCACAGTTCCACTTATCCTCACCCGCCATTGAGAATAAGGCATCCAGCAGGTTCATATTGTCATACGTCATTGCAACTGCCTTATTCTCTACTGTTGAATCTATTTCAAATACGAATTCTTTTCCCTTATAGGTATATCCCAAAGCTTTCAGGTTACGTAAGAACACACCAAGCTGTACATCAAGGGCTGCGGTGAGAGACCATGACGCTTCATATCCAGCATGTTCAGGAGTGTATTTGAAAATTTTGTTTTTCCACTTCCAGTAGTAAGCATCCAGTTTCAGCTCATAATCATATCCAGCGGTAGAAGCATTGAAAGAAGGTTTCTGCAAGTCAGTTACCTCATATACTTTTGAAAGTAATCCGCCCAGAGAATCATCCAGAACCCCAGAAAGGTCTACATAGTCACCAAGTTTAAAATATATAGGTTCAGGCACGGAAAAGGGGAGAACGATGTAGTCCTCTTTCATCAGTGTAAACTTTCCCTTCGCCCCTTTGTTGATAGGGGTAGAGAACCTTGTTTTTCCGGATATGTCCTTAATTTCAATCATATCCCCAAAGTTCATAAATAACAAATGGAAGCCCTAAAAATCCGGACTTCCATTTGAAACAATAAAGGAAATGTTTGTTATTCGCTTCTGTCCATGGGATTCGGTTCGCAAAACTTACTTGAAACCTTACCGAAACACCTGTCAATACTTAACCCGTAAGAGATGCTTTTCCCCAGGTAAACCAGCTTGAAGACTTCGCTCCCAAGAGCGGGGATTTTGATGTTTACGGCTCCCTTCTCCAGTTCTGACTGAAAGGCTTTCTTCTTTGTCCGATAGTCACCTTCTGAGCCTCCTTCTATTGTGAACTGGAGAGTGATTTCACGCGATGCTACTTTTGCATTGTCGGTTATTATTCGCTTCCCGTGCTCCAGACGGCTCTCATCTTCGATGTAGTCTTTCATCTGGTTGAATCCGTCGATAGCATCGAGAAAACTGTCACCCATGCGGACACCCCATGTGCTCCAGGCATCCTTCCCGTTAATAAATAAATCTCCTGTCATAGTCTTGCTGTATTACGTTTCACTTCGGCAATGTCGGCCTGCATTTGTTTGATAGGTTTGACAATTTCGCCTGTGTTCTCTCTGATTTGCTGTAACTCCAAATAGGAATTGGCCAGGATAGTACGTGTCTCGTCGGCAATGTTGTACAGACCGGTCACTTGTGAAGTCAAGGAACCGATGGAGCCTCGCAGTTCGGTAATAGCTATCGTTTGCTGCTGTTCTGCCGTCTCAATACGAAGATTGGACTCATATACGGCTGTAAACCGTCCGCTCAGTTCCCCGGCATCCTCGTGCGTCATTTCCGTACCGAATCCACGGCTGGAAGCTGACTGCTGTCCTTGCGCTTTTTTATTGTCATACCCTACAGCGGAAGCAATATCATCGCGTTCTTTGATAGCATCACTCACGATTCCATTCCATTTGCCTTGTAAATAATTAAGTTCATTATCATCAAGGGTTCCATCCTCCATTCTTTTGGCAAAATCTTCATACCATTCATTCAATCTGTCATAGTACAACTCTCCAATCTTGTTTGAAAGCATGGCTCTCATGAAATATTCAGACATGTTGTCGGCAAAATCTTCGGCAGATGCATCCATATCCATTAGCGTATCAATGAAACTGTCATACATCGAATCGAATGTCATTCCAGTGAGTGATTCATTGAGTTGTGTTTCCAGTTCTTCAATTTTTCCGGCTTGCTCAATGTAATCATCCAGCTTTTCAGTCAGCCTACCTCCATAACCTCCCTTACCAGTATTCTGTATCTGCGCCCACATATCTACATTCCCCTTCAAGAGTTTCATTTCTTCAGGAGAAAGATCCCAAAGACTTCCATTCCAGTTCCTTCCTATTTGATTGCTGAAATCATTTATTTGGCTTTGTGTGAATCCTCCCCAGTAATAATTCCAGCTATGATGGTTTCCTGAATAACGGGCTTGTTCCTGTGCTATTTTCAGATAGTTTGCGTTTTGCTCATCTTGATACTTCACGGCTTTCCTTGCAGCATTGACTGATATTGCACCTCTTCCGGCTTTTATGGTGTCATTCAGTGCGTCAATACTTCCCTGAAGTGCTTCATTTCTGTCTGTCAGTCGGTCTATAGCCTCCTGCACCTCCTTGGCATTGCTCCCAATAGAAGTAAGTTTACTGAATCCACCGAAAGAAATAGCGTCAAAAATGCTTCCAATACCTTTCATTAAGGATTCTCCTATAGATACGAACAAATCTCCGGACAGCACATCTTCAATGATTCCAGACACAGCACTGAATACGGAGTCAAGGAGTCCGCTAATTACTATACTTATCCCATCCTTGAATATGTCAATTATAGAAAGAATCCATCCGACAACGGGAACGCTTTCAAGCGAATCAGCAAGTTTTCCAGCAGCCCCACCAACTCCTTTTCCTGCTTGAATCAGTCCATTGTAGATATTTGTGAGTCCTCCGGAAGTTATCTGTTGCAATCCCTGTACCACGTTATCCATATTGGCTTTTAATGCAGTGGCTGTTTCAGACATTCCTTTCTGTGCCTTTTCAACATTTTCTGACTGCATTTGTACATTTGCAGATGCCAAATCAGCATTGCTCTGTGCATTTGCCAATGCTTCCTTTGCTGCATTTTTCTGCTCTTCAGTACCGTTTTTCAACGCATTCTCATATTCTTCCTGAGCTGTGACAAGACGCTCCAATGCATCCGCTTCCTGCTCCTTAGCAAGATTAAGACTTACAACTGAATTTTGATATGCTTGTACATTATCACCAAGTTTCTTGAAATCCAACCCTCCTGCACCTCCAAGAGATTTTTCCATTTGATTAACCGCATCAACAATGGCTTGCTGGCTTGACGCGTCTGAGTTTTTGAACTCATCGGTCTGCATGTATTTCCTGGCATCTTCAAGAGCAGGTTTAATCATATTGGAGAACATTCCTCCGAACTCACCAAACACTGTTACCCAATCTATATTTGCCTTTAAAGCATTTGATTCGATACCGGAAAGTTTGCTGTCCCGTTCTTTCCCTAACCTTATCTTTTCGGCATTTGTTTGGGCTTTGGCTATCTTGTCGGCATATTCTTGTGCAATGGCATACTTACGCTGTTGGAACGTGCCATATTCCTGAAGATAGGAATTTAGTGCATCCTTTTCAGCTTGAAGCGATTCAATATCTACTTCATAGAAAGACTTATTACGCTTTGATTCTGCATTGGATTTCATCACTTTCACTTCATCAATCTCACCATATTTGGCTTTAGCCTTGTTGTAAGCATCAATCTCTTTCTGGTAATCCAGTTCAATCTGTCTACGTTTCTTTTCAGAACCTTCTTCCATCAGGTTGATTTCTTCCTGCTGATTTGTTCTGCGAAGCTGAAGGAGTTCTTCTGCAACCTGTTGCTGCTCTTTCTTTTGTCGCTCGGCATCTTTCTTCGCATTATTCTCTTGTTTGGCCAGAGTGTCTCCTGTTACACCACCGAGCGATTTATATGATTTTTCTGCTGCTTCCAACTCTTCTACAGCTTTCTTATAAGCAGATTCAGTGCCTTTTTTAGCATCCTCTACGGCCTTTAATTTTGCTTCGTAAACAGCTTTTGCTTCTTTATATGCTTGCTGATACGTCTTTTCCGATGCTTCTCTTTGCGATTCCAGGCCAGATATGGTGCCGTCAATCCCTTTTAACGCTGCTTGCGCATTATTGAACCGTATTTGAACGTCAATAGGAATTGTTGCAAAAGGAAAATTCTTAATTTTTTCTTGCTCTTCCTGCAATATTTGTCTTGCTATATTGTATTCGCGTATAATCTGCTCACGATTACTTCTTGCTTCCATCAGCTTGACTTCAACAGGTTTCGAGTTTTCCTCTGTTTCCTTTTTCAGTCGATTATATTCGCTCAAGGCTGATTTCCACTTGTTAAGATTTGCTTTTGCTGATTCTATTTGTGAAGCAATTAATGGGGCACCTTGCCCGGCATTTTTTAAAGAAGCATTTAATGATTTTATTTTCTCCTCCCATTGTTGTATATTCTTTAGTATGTTTTCATAACTGTTCTTGTCTCGTTCCTTATTCAGTTCTTTATTTGCTTCTGCAAGATTGAGTACAGCCAGTTGTTCACGGGTATAAGCAGAAGAAAGTGCAGGAGAATACCTTTGCAGTTCCTCATAGGCCTTTATCTTTGAAAACTCTGTTTCTGTCTCATCTTGGATAACGCGTATCAGCTCTTCTATCTTTTTCTTGCGTTCCTCTTCCTGATTCGCAAAATTCTTTTGTTCTTCATTGAATTTTTGCTGTGCCTTTTCCGATGCGGTTGTGCTGTCATGAAAGGCCCACATAGTAGCAACAAGCCCGGCAAGAACCGTAGCTACCAGTACATACGGGTTAGCTTTCATAACCGTATTCAAAGCCTTTTGGGCTATCGTTTGAGCTTTAGTAACCAGTATTGCAAGTTCCATTCTGGCCGTTAATGTATCCTGAGCTATTCGCACTACAATAAGAGCGGTTTTATATGTCCCGTATGTAGCAATCAGTCCTATCAAAATCTTACCAACAGTTTCATAGTTCTCAATAAGACCTTTCAATCCTGAAATACCTGCAGAAGCAATTCCCTGAGTATCTTTTCCAATCTCATTCAACATTGTATCCCAAGCATCTCCAAGGTTACTCAACTGACCTGTAAGAGACTTTGACTGTTCTTGCATCAGGTTATAATAGATTCCTGATTCACTAGTCATATTTTTGAAGGCCTGTTCTACTTCTTTAAATCCTACCTTGCCTTCCTTTACTAAACCGGAAACTTCATCTTTTGTCACACCAAGCACTTTTGCCAGTTCCTCGTAGATGGGAATACCACGTCCTGCAAACTGACGAATATCGACAGCATAGGCCCTTCCTTGCGTCCTTAATGTGCCATAGAGATAGGCTATTTCACTAAGCTGGGAGCCAACACCGGCGGCTACATTCCCCAACATTACAAGCTCATCACCCACATTCTCGGCTGACGAGCCATAAGCAATCATTTGCTTGGCAGATGATGCCACCCCTTGAAGGTCAAAGGGCGTCTTTGCGGCAATATCCACCAGTTCCGACATCAGTTTATCTGCTTTTTCCTTACTTTTCAGCATGGTTGAAAAAGCAATTTCAAGCTGCTGGAATTGTCCTCGTACATTGACAAGTTCTGTGGCAAAGTTTTTCAAGGCAGTTACTCCACCTATTACACCAAGTACTTTGGTTAAGGAAACGGACATCTTTTCATTTGCTTCGACCGTTTCGCCGGCTTCTTCCTTAAAAGCTGCATATTCATCCTTCAGTCTCTTTACTGAAAGACGGGCTTCTGCCTGCTGTTGAGTAAGTCCAAACAAAATATCTTTCTGCTCCCTTAACTTATCGGTTTGAGCTTTTATCTGCTCCGACATACCGCTGGTATTACCACCCGACTTTACAGTTTCTCGGTATTTCTCTTTCAATAAAGTAAGCTCATTTTGTAATTGCCTAATGACACCCCTTTGTGAAGTAATATTTGCAGAGAGGTTGTTTACTGTTTGTGAAGCGCTGTAAATTCCATTTTTGAAATCACGCTCCATTGTAGCTCCAACTTTAGCCGCCTCGGTTACCAGCCCCATCATTTGTTGGCGAGCAGATGCCAATTGGGTTTCCAAAGCCTTTGCCGCTGCCGGAGATTTGTTCACGTCCATCTTTTTGAGTTGGGCTTCCAGCTTTTCACATTCTTGTCTTAGCTTTACGACCTGTTCCCAGTCACTTGATACACGGAATACGAGTGTTGCCATAAATAAAAATCTAAATATTAATGCTTAAAATTATGATATAAGCAAATAGTATTCAGACTTTTTGAAATAAAAAACGAAACAACTTGGCAATTGTCGTGTAATTTAACTTCTATTTTTGAATAATTAGACTCCATCTCGGAATAGAACAAAAAAGGCGCACCATTATGATGCGCCCGATTGTCAATTTGTTCTTTAATTTATATCAGAGCCTCACGGCTGGAATATCAAAACTTGACATTTGCCATTCTTTTAAGTATCTCATTGTATTTTGATTGTATGATAGCTCTTTGCTTTTCTGATGCTGTAATTATCTTTCCTTTATACTTTCGCATTACAGATTCATTTATACCTATTTCCTTTGCAAACTTACTTGCATTAATAAAAGGGAACGCTTCAAAAAATCCACTTAAGTCATACACATACTCCACAGAATAGCCAGCTTTATACCAACTTGGAAATTCACCATGTTTTTCTTTGTAATATTCTGCCTGTTCCTCTAAAACAGAAATAAAGTCCTCTTTCGCTTCTTGTTCTGTAAGCCCAAAGCCATACGCACCGTTTACATCTTCAGAATAGATAGAAATTCCTCCATCATCTGCTTTTTCAATAATAGCCTGAATCTTCTTCATAATCGTGTATTTTAAGTTTTGTCAATTAAATGCACCCACCGAAGTGGGTGCTGTTCTTTTACTTCTTTAACCCCGCCTTTTTCATCATGCTGTCAAGAGTACCTTTAGGTATCTCTTTGGCTGGATGTCTGCCTACAGGGATAAAGTAGTCAAAGTCGGGATGAACATACTTGTGATGTTTCTTTCCCTTTTCGATTGTCCAGCCTGCTGACTCAATCAATTTGTAAAACTCTGAAAACTTCATAAATCAAAGAACTTTTAATTGACAATGCAAAGGTAACATTTTCGTTACTATTAAGCAAGCTTTGTAACGTAAAAAAGTAACGTTTCTGTTGCTTTTTAACATTCTAATAGAGCCATATCTATTTCTTGTTTCTTCTTCTGCGTGAAGCCATATCCTTGCCTTTCACCTTCGTGACTTTTGTCCCGGTTACAGTATGAAGCTTGTCACGCTGCATTAATACTAAATTCCTGTATGGTATCTCATAGACCACTTCCCGGTATGACAGATGCAGATTTTCCATGAACGATGCAATCTGCCCCAAGAGAGTTTCATTGCCTACAACCTCGGTTTCGCTGCCAGTAGACTTACGTTCCTCGCCAAGCTGACAGCTTTGAGAAAAACCTTTGAGTCAATCATAGAGAGTGCTTCATCTAAAGCATTTACGTTTTCTTCGTATGTTCCTTTGGCTAACTCTTCACTCAAGTTTTCGTCACCAGCTATCAGCCAGGAAAGAGCCCTGCTGTAGGCCTCACTTTCTCCCAGGGAGAGAAGAACTTCTTTCAAATTGTCTGCTTCTTGTACACCTGACAAATGGGAGATTGCTCCGGCCAGTTTGTTGATAGTAGGAGGGTAGACCGTGTAGGCTTTCCCAGCGACAAACACCGTTCTGAAATCACTTCCGATAATGGATTCAGTTACTATTTTTGCTCCTTGATTCATTCTGATAAAAGATAAAAATTAAGGGGTGAAGCCATAAAGCCCACCCCTGTTATGGAATTCAATCTCTACCTATTGGATAGGCATTAAGCACCTGCTGTTACTTCAGATGAGTCAAACCAGTATTCCGGTGCAACTTCTGCATTTTGTGGTTCCAGTTCCACCGCACTTACAGGAATACCGACAGCCTTGTCTGTTGTGGCTTCACGTGCACCGATGTCAGCACGGGGAATCACACAATACTGGTCATCGTCAGTCAAAGCGACAAGTAACTTCTCAATGTTTACCTTGCCTCTTGCTCGTTTCCAACCCTTATCAGTGTTAATAATATCACCACCCATAAGGTCTTTCTTAGTAGGATAGTCGTATTCTCCAATAGTGAAGTTTACAGTAACATCACCCATTTCCTTATCACTTCGATAAGTCTGATTCGTGAGCTGGTTCTTGTAATTTGTACGACTTGCTTCTGCTTCTTCAATCGTCCATGTATCCTGATGGATATTCTTGATTTCTTTCAATGCTTCACCCTGTAAAAGAGTATGCAAGGCTTGTCCTGTCAAATCTGCGGTAATCTCGCTTGTTTCGCCATACCAAAGCTTCTTGATATTCGCGGCTGTGACTTTCTTTGCTTCTGCCATATTATTTCACATTTAAAACTTCAAACAAAATTCTTACATTCACATAGTGACACTTTAAAGCAGTGTCCTCCTCCGTTCCAATTGATTCGATAGAATAATGATAGGTTGTATCGTCATAGCGACCGGTAACACCGTCAAACAATCCCTGTGCCTGCTTCTCCAGTTCGTTCAGCCGGATGGTATTGGCTTCGCCTTCCTTCAAATCGGGAACACAAATGTTCACCTCGACGAAAGATTTCTTCCAGTATGTGCCCGGCTGTTGCTTCTTGGCGTGAATGACAATCCTTTCGGACTTTATCGCCCCTGTCAGCTTCTTGCCATGGGGAACGATATCAATCCCGCAAGACTTGCAGTCACGGTAGAGAATGTTCGCTATGTCAGTAGTTACTATCATACAATAAGATATTGAATATTATTATCATACTGAAGGAATACATGAAAAACCAGTTCTCCAAGTTGAACAGTACCTGCAAATCTTTTGTCTGACAAATCTTTATCAGATATATTTTGTCCTGTTGCATACATAAAAATATCCACTAAACACAATTCTTTTTGACATTCATCTACTACTGCCCACAAGCAAATTGCATTCCGTTGTGCTTGAATAGATAATATTCTTGCTCCGATAGGCAGACATAATTTTGAGTGGTCTGCGACCATCAGTTCATACTTGAATATTCGTTTCATTTGATTTCCTCCTTTAATCGTCTCTCAGCATATATGGCTGCACCAGTCAAGACTTCGTAACCTTTGGATTCAACGAACGAAGCATATTCAGCTTCATTCCTTAACTCCAGTCCATCATCCTGAACTGAGTATTTGTTTGACTTACGGAGCGTTCCGGTCCGGTTCTGGTAACTTCCGTTCTTCACAGCGTAATCGACAGCTTCCTTGCCAACTTTATCTTCAACAGATTTCACCTCGGCATAACCTTGGTCGAAAAAGCTGTCCACGTCCGAAAAATCAAACTTTACAGCCATATCTCTGAGTAACCAAAATAGTTAGTATTTTTTACCGTATAAACCTTGCCAGTTCCCCTGGTATTATCGCCATCCATACATCTGACTTCATCGCCAGCCTTCAGGGAGGTTTTCTTTTCACAGACTATGTGATAGTTCGGTCGGTACACCTCGCCGTTCTCCGAAGTAAACTCCTTGGTGGAGTTATCATCACACCGGCACTTACATACGTCCTGCCAGCTTTCTCCACCGGTTCCGGGAATAGGCCGGCCGAACTCGTCTGTTTCCATTGGAGTAGTAACCTTGATTTGTAATATATGTGGCGCGAATATCATAGGAATCTGACTTTAGGTTTATCTGACAGTGTGTCTTCAAGGCCATACTTCTTGCACAAGAATGAGTAGTATTCCTTCAAGCCTTTGGTGTCCCAGGACATAGAGAAACCGTTCTCGCTGATGGAAGTAGCACGAAGTAGAAGAGAGGGGATAAACTTCGCCATAGACACCGAAACAAGTCCGATGTTTGACGGGCCCATCTCATCCTCTCCGCTTACTTCTGAAGACAAACTTATCTCCAAAAGGTCAGCCTCCGACAAGTTGATGCCGAAGGTCTGAAACTTCTGTGATATGTAGTCGTTTACTGTCATGCGTTCATGGTTGACAAATCAAAGTTCACAATCAGATTCGGGTTCGTAATCTGAGGAATCCACTCTGCAGTGTATTCCAAATAACGACCGTTCTTGTCCTTGTAACCGGAAATAAGCATATCACCGTCTGCCTGGGTGTAGTTACGTCCCGGTACGCCGTCCACTGCTTCGTACGGAGTGTGGAAACGCATATAACCGACCTTATCCTGCGGAAGCAAGGTGATACGGTCGTCTGCATAAATCTGCACGTTCTTCCCGGTCTGGTCTTTCACGTAATCTTCCTTGATTTCAATGGCCGGAAGCCCGATGCCAGTGAATACTTGGGAAGCCAGTTGAGATGTAATCAAACCAGTTGAAAGATACATCTCATTTCCTGTAAGCTGCATCTTGAACTTGTCACCAAACTCAGCCGACCCGATGATATTCTTCACGAAAGTTCCTCGTGACATAATCATCTTCTGGAAATTACCGTAGTCCGCTTTCAGTGCATTAATCTGCTGCTGCAAATAGGTGATGAAGTTCGTCTTCGCACCAGTATCAGGCTTGATGAACTTGAACGGCAATTCAATGTTGAGAAGGTCAACGCCTCCGGCATTGTCGTCCTTGTTCTTAACAGCTGCTTCTCCGGTCATCAGAAGTGAACCTACGATAATATCCATGCGCTTGTGAGCTGCCAAAAGTACCTGGCGGTAATCGTCATAGATGAAATTCACGATTTCCTGCATGGCTGCTACCTGGTCAGCAGGTTTAGCTGCGTTAAACTTGTCAATCAAGTCCTGAAGTTCGGACAGGCGGTCAATGGAAATCTGGTAAGCATCGCCAAGATAAGCGATTTCACCATATCCTGAACCGATATTCCGGCGTTCACGGATAGGCTTCTCGCCGTATCGTGAGTTAATAGAACCGGCCATCACTCCAGTAACCTGACCGATGTAGTCCTTGAATACACGGGTAGTCGTTCTACGGAAATCAAGATACTGCTGCCAGTAGATTGTATCCTTACGAGTCTGAAGGACGCGCTGGATAACGGCGTTTACGATATTGGGGTCATTAAACAGAGTATGAATAGTTAGCATCATGTTTTACCTCCTTTCTTTATTTGCTTGCAATTACACCTGCTGTTCTCAAAGATGCCAGAAGGGCATTCAATTTTGTATGTGCATCTTCCTGCCCAGTAGCATCATCCACTTTAACACCCTGCTTTACACCTCCGAGAGCAGAAGATGTTGCTGCAGACAAAGTGAATTTGTTGGCTTGGGATGCGATACCATCCAATTTAGCTTTGTCTTCTTTACTCATCAAGCCATCTTGACTGGAAGACGCTTTGGCAACTACAGCCTTTCCACTTTGAGTAACGTCAGGAGCGTTGAACTGGAAATGCGGCATGTTGGCCTTGTCAATGTCAGAGAAAGGCATAACCAATTTGGTAGGCTCAATCTCGAATGCTCGCATCAAAAGAGCAACTAATACAATTCCTTCTTCTACTTGTACTCTTCCGTACAAGGCTGAGTTAGCAATGACTTTCGGAGTTGTGCCGCTTACCGCTGTAGCTTCATAGAGTACAATACCAGCTTCCAATGTTTCGCCAAAGTCGGCAGACAGCGTCAACTTATCGAAATCTTTGTTTGATTTGTCAATACTGTTGATGGTAGCCCCATGAGAACCATTACCCAGATGCATACCCACATAAGCCAAAGAGTTTTTCTTGATTTTCAATGTGGTATTGGAACCGGTGGTAAACTTTTCATAGATTTCTACACGGATAGCCACCTGAGCGGTCTTCTTCACCAAGTCGGCGGCAATCGGTATGAAGGATGGAAGAAACGAACCAGCGACAAGGTTGGCCGTATCCAGCTTGTAAGACCCTCTGCGTCTTACACCGGTAGAAACATCATAGCGTTCCTCGATGGACGGTTCAGGCTCAATGTTGTACTTAAATCCTGCTGACATAAATTACTTGTTTTGTTGTTCGACAATAGATTTTGTGTCCGCCTCAATCATTTTGGCGAACTCGCTCGCTTCCTTCTCCTGCTTCTGTTCGGCAGTTTCAGGAGCTTTGGAGAACTGAAAACCGTTGTTAGACATATCCTGCTTCATGTCCTTGAAATAAGTGTCCAAGTCGGTGTTTTCGGGAATGTTGCGGTCTTTCAGCATAAATTCGGGAATACCGTACTTCTTCGCCACTACTGAAATCTGAGAATTGCGCTGCGCCTGCGCTTCATTTTTCTCCATTTTGGCCAGCTTGTCGGCAAACGGCTTGATACCGGCGGCGATGCCATCGGCAATCATCTTTGCGATGTCTGTCTCCTGCGGCTTTGGAGGGTCGTTTGGTTTCGGTGGTTCTGGTTTCGGATTCTCGATTGGTTTTCCGTCTTTCAGTCCATGCTTCTTCTCGTAGTTTGAAACAGCGGAAGTCTGCGCCTGTCCTGCACGGAAATCACCATAGTTTTGCATCACGTCCTGAAATGAGATACCCTCAACGATGGAGGTCACCTTCGTTTCGTCCGTTACACCCTCTGCCTTCTTTGTGGCGATACGGGTGAGTGTGGCAGTGTCCACCCCAGCGAATTTCTGTTGCAGTCCTGCCAAGATTTGTTCAAAGATTGTCATACCGTATGAGTTTGATTAATAATTTCATACGGTAAATTTACTTATAGAGAAAGGGAAGGGGAAATTTTAAGGCTAACGATACGAAACAATTGGGAGAATGTTCGTTTTTAGACAAAAAGAAAGCGTGACTACCTAAGTAATCACGCTAAACTGATTATTTATTAAGTTATCAATTTGTTCCTTATACTTCCACGCGTTAAAATAAATATCGGAATTAGATTTAAAATAAACTGCAATGTGTAATTTATCCACGGACGATTAAAGAATATAGGTAATAGCCCGAACATCCATTGTGTTACCCCAATTAAAATGGACATTCCACTAATCCCTATCACCATTCCTAATATTAAACCCCATTTATTTTCAGGTGGAGCAAATGGAGATATTATAAGCATAAACAAAAATATTATTAACCATATAATCCAAAATAAAGAAGAAGATACTGTATGCAAAATTTGATTTCTTTGGATATTTTTCCTATCGATTTCTTGCATATTATTAGAAATCTTATCTTCTAATGTAGACTGATTATCAAATAATTCAAGAAATTGCTCTACTACTGTTTTCCTATTAATAAAATCATATTTCATTTCATCAAGTAACTTACAAGTTATTGTATCTTGCTTTAATGCTACTTTTGTTTTTTCAATTTTTAATAAATAATCAAGTTCTTGAGAATTTATGTATAAGTAAGAAAATCCTACAATATTATCAACAAACAATATTGATAATATTATCAGTATAGTGATGGATATTTTTCTTGGGACTGAAATTCTTTTATTTTCAAGGAAATTCCATATTTTAGAAATTAGCTCAGACATAAAATCACAACAAATTTATAGCAGACAGTTCTTCTGTCAGAGCATTAATACCTTTCTGAATCTTCTCCAACTGCTGTTTACGTGGTTTGTGTACTCCAGCCGCATAATGCCACAACTGGCGTTCATTGATTCCGGTTATCCGGCTCAAAGCAGCTTTGGTAAAGATACTGCTGTAATAGTTGATGAAGGTGGCAGCATCTATCTTGAACTTCAATGTGAACTCTCCCTGCAAAATTTCCACTGGAGCGATGTTCATTTCATTACATGAATCCAAGTAAAGTTCAACAGCCTCCTTCATGTTCTTTTCGATTTCCTTCACGTCGTTACCGACAGTAATCACCGGAGCACCTTCAATATAGGCACTAAGATTATTTCCAGCATGTTCTACAATCACTTCTACGATTTTCATACTGACCTCCTTTTTATCGTTAAACAAAAGAGGCGGGGGCTATTTTAGCCCCGCTTGCCTCAGAATGTTGTAATAAGTGCCTTTCTCAACGCCTTTCTTGCCGTGGTCTGGGACAATCACTACATGGCTACCATCAGTGTAAACCATGTGACTGCCTTTCTGCCTCACGAACCAAAAGCCATTTTCAGTAAGCAGCGTTACAACGTCTTTAACTGATTTGTAGCTCATAGCGTTTAAGACTTAATTACGATGCAAATATAGTAAAATAACGAATAATTACAAAGAAGTATTCATGTTTTTACTATGATAAAGAAAATAGCGATACCTCGAAAGATACCGCTACTCAATTGGTAAATATTTTAGATTTATATCATTCTGTTTTGTATTATCCCCGTAAATATTCTGACTGGGTTGTTCTATTCTTCAGATTTACTGCTGGAACTTTTAAGAGAGGAAAGCTGTTTCTGCTTCTCGATGTCGTTCTTCTGTTTCTCAGATTGCTCTTCCTTGATGGCTTCAATCTCATCCATAACTGCATCCACGTTCCCCACGAAGGTGATGGCCCGCTGTTGCGACCAGATTTCACCGTCCTTGGCCTTGATAGCTGTGTCTATCTTGTCTTTGATGTCCTCCAGTTTATATGGCTGCATCTGCACATCCACGTCAATAGTCTCGGAGGCTTCTTCAAGGGTGGAATTCACGGAACCCAACGCGGAGACAAGGAAATTTACACGTCGTTGCATGAACTCGCCGACGATCTCGTTCAGATTTTCTACGTTAAGGTGGGTGGACATAAACACATAATCGAAAGTCACACCGGAAACGGCGTTTCCTGTACCTTTCAGGGAGTCAAAAGAGATTCTGGGTGTATTGGTCAGTCCATATATCTGGCTCAGCAAGGTTTCTACCTCGAACTTGACAGTATCAGGTACCTGTGACCAGGTAAGATACTGGGCATTTGCTCCCTGGCCGGTCAACTCGACAACACGGTTCTTGAACTCACCTGAGAAATTCTCCACGTTACCAAAAAGCATGAGGATAGGGAAGAAGTGGTAGTCGATACAGTCTGCATAGTTTGAGAGAAGCTTCTCCAGTCTTACACGGAGGCTCTTTATCTTTTCACAGTACGCTTCCGGACGGTACATATAAATCACCGGCATCTTCTTGAATCCATGTGCAAATGAGCCTTTGTCAGTCCAGTTGCTTGTCAGTTCCCACTGATAAACCATGTCCTTGGTAATGGTCATGAAACATGTAATCTCTACATCGTTCAGGTCTTTCTTCTTGTACTCACGGGATAGGGCTACCAAATCCCCCTGATCATTGAAGAAGGGATAGAGCTTGTCGCCACGGAACGGAGACCAGATGGCACTCTTCAGACGGTATTCAGGTTTTGATTTGCCGAAGATTCCTGAAATCTTTCGTTTGAGCTTTGCCCAGAAGCCGTCATCCTTCACCACATACCAGTATTCGGCCACTTCCTGCTCGGCCAGCCATGCCCGGACTACTTTCTTGTTCTGGTATTTCAACTTGTTTTTCTTGAACACCTGCTTCAATGTGGAAAGAAGGCTTTCTTCCGACTGGTCCGGCTGGCAATCAAGGACCGGTTCTGTTCCAACGGTGAAGGCAGTCTGAATGTTCACGATGTCCTGCTCGATAGGAAGAGCAATCCTGTTTGGGTCAACTTCTTTCCTGACCGCCGGCTCAACATATTCTTTCCTGGTTGTCGGGTCTGTAATCCGTTTCTCAGGCTGGGTAGTGATTTTGATTTTCGGGTATTTCTCTTCATCTATCACTATCTCGTGCTTGTTCGGATTCCAGTCGTTGTAAAGAGCGTGAGCGTTTGGTTGCTCGGTCTTTCGTCCTTTTTTCAGATAGTAGATTTTTCTCTCTACTTCCGGCATAGCTAAAATTTCTTCTATAGTCATATCTCAAAGTTTAATGTCCAAATATTCCTGAAACGTCTTTGGGTTTCATAATTCTACCGAGAAGTTCTCCCAGCACATAGTAGCGTGCAGCGTCAATACCGTGGTTATCGTGGTCTTCAGGTTCGTTGATGTAGTTTCCATCCTTATCCTTTGCCCATACATAGTTTCTGAACTCCCTCTGCAGGTTATAAGAACGCTTGGTGATGAATATTTCCATTCCCTGCATCTTGTCAATACCGGCATTGACAGAACCTTGCCCTTTCTCTACCGCGTATATTTTAATCCCTCCGTTATGAATCTCCTGGATGAGTCGCGGGTCCGCACTGTCGGCAATCACTCTCAAATTCCACGGGCGTAGCGTCTTTATAATATCCCCAGAAAGTAATCCAGTTCTATAATCCACTTCATCCAGATAAAGCGCATTGTCAATGATTCCACACCGGATAGAAGCCGATGGGTCATTGGTATAACCAAAGTCCTGTCCAATAGCCACTTTCTTGCACCACATGGGGAACTCGTCCACAATACCCCATTTCTTGAACACGGCACCTTCGGCCACGTCCGCCCATCGACCGATAACCACATGAGCGTACTTCTCCGGATTCTTCTCTTTCATTTCCTTGACTTCTCTCAGGAACTCAGGAGAAAGGTTCTCTATATTGTCGAAGTAAGTCGTATGGATATGAAGTACATTCGGATGGGTGGAAATTTGCACCTGAACGCCGTCAATCTCCACCAGCCGGTGAGTATTCTCGATGTATTTCTTGTAGATGAAATGGTTTGAATCGCATGGATTCATGATGATGATAATCCGGTTCTGGATTCCCTTTTTACGGATGGAGAGCATAATCTTGTCAAACTCTTCCTCACTGGTCCATTCCTCTGCTTCATCACAGACAAAGGTGGTGATACCCTGAATAGATTTTAGTTTAGCGGTCTGATTCCCGGAAGAAGTCTTGATACCACGGAACATGATACGACTGCCGGTCATCCGGTTTACAATATCGGTTTTGGTGGTCTTGAAATACTTCGTTGTTCCATCCAAATCTATCTTTTCCATCATCTCTGGAATGATAGACATGCCGGCTGACACCATCGTATAACGGGTATAAAGAATCTGATGGACAATCTTCTCTGTGGGAGTCATTTCGAATGTCAATCTCTCTATGAAGGTGGAAGCATTGAAAGACTTCCCCGAACCACGACCACCGGTAATGAGAATGATAAACTTCTCGCTATCGGTATATAGCGGATGATATATCGTTTGGGGTACAATCATTTCAGTTTGTCTTTAATCCATGAGTCAATAGAAATTCCGTGGTCAATATCCTTTGGTATATCTGCGTCTTCGTCTTCTCGGTCTCCAAAATCTTCTTTTCTTCCTAATGTGGAAAGTAAATAGCGAATCATATACCCATCTGGACGTTCACGCCATCCGATAAAGTTCCCATTTTCATCTTTCTCAGGGATACCAAGCGCAAGTACACGTGCAGATACAAGGCATTCATCTACCAGAGAACCTCTTTCGTCGGTGATAGCATCTTTGAACTGGCAGTCTGTTCTGGCCCAATCATACACGGTTTTTCGGGTTACATTGAATACAGCAGCAACTTTAGAGAGATTTCCACCTGTTTTATGAAGGACCTCTCTGAATTTCGATATGTCTGGCTTCTTTCCCATGCGCGCGTATCTGTTTATTTTGATTACTCAATCAATTTCAAAACCTCTTCTCCTTTGGCAAATTTTTCATCCGTACTGATACCCAACAAATCACAAAAATCTGATTTTGTCTCAAAAGAAGAAAATGAAAGTATTATATAAGCATCTTCATCCTGCCTGTGCTGAAATGCAGATTCTTTTACTTGTTGCTTTACCGCTTTCATGTGTTCTTTCTTCTCTTCATATGGCAGTGCAGCATCTTCAGGAATAGGATTTTTTATACTATCGAAGTCTGTTGGCAATAACAAGTCATCTAATGACTCTGATAAGGAATTGGCATCAACTTCACTTATCGCAAGTATATCATTCAACTCATCAGGACTCAACCCGACTTCGGAATAGTCTATATCAGGCAAATAACTCGCGAGCAAATCTAAATCAGGCTTGGTGTTTCCTACTGCCATATAAGTAAGCTGTTCCTTTTCTTTTTTTTCGTCAAGGTTCACAACCTCCACTTTTACCTTATAGTCTGTATCAGAAGTACCATCGTATTTGTAATACATATCCATAGCCTTGATACGCCTGTGCCCATCTATTAGGTTTCCGCTTAATTCATTCCATACAATACCACCAAGAAAACCGACTTTTTGCAGGTTTTTCTTTTGCAGTCTAATACGTTCATCCGAATGCCTCTTAGGGTTTATCGGATTCAGATTTATCTGCGAACGTTTTATTATTCTTGTCTCACTTTGTTTCAGTTCCTTCATAATCATGCTCAAACAACAATCGTTCTACCATAGGGTATTCCTCTATAATCTTTTTCAAGTCTGCCGGGAAATTACTTCTGAGCCACAAAAGATAGTTCATATCGCTTATATTCGTTCCTGCCGACTGGCTGTTACCGTATTTCTCCGGCTTTATAAGACTTTTCTTTTCGATATAGTTCAGAATATCAACATTCTTGTAAGCTGATAGGGGATAACATTTCTTTTGCGCTTCATTGATAGCTTCATCTTTGTACGTCCTTAGCATCAACCGTCTGTTCATTGAGTCGGATTGTTTGAACCCGAAAAATGCCCAGTCTATATGATATTTTTCTCTGACTATCTCTGTAAGCTGCGCCATACTGTACTGCCTCTGCTTTTCGTTCTTTATACAACCCATGTAACCACTCTTACGATATGAATATACCGCAAAGTGAGGCACTTGTATGAACTTCACATTACCATATTTCTTGCAGGTGTAGTTGATGTATCTGTTAATATGCTGCAAGTCCTTGACTACATACATGTAAACACATACTATCTCTTTGAAATAGGGGTGCATAAGATCTAAAAGGGCTATACTGTCCTTACCCGATGCTGAGTGAAACAATATAACCCTATCTGTCAGCTCTGAGACTTGTTTAATTATGCTTATAGCCTTCTTCATGATTAAACAACTCTACCGCCAACTGCTCTGTTGATTCTCGCTCTCTGAGCAGCGTTTGTGCCCATTGATTGAAAACGTCCAGCTTCATAATCAGCTCTTGTTCGGTACGTTCTACCGTCTGAAGCTGTTGCATAAACTTCTGCCATAATCACTTTTTTTAAGTTACACAATCTTTTACCTATATGCAGACAAAGCCGCATAAAGCGGCTTGACCTTTTTTATTTCAATCCATCATGATTGATTATTTCACAAATATGCAAGTAGTAGAATAACGGCGTTTCTTCGGGTGGATTCTTCTTGAACTCTTCTAACTGCTCATCAAACTCATGAAAGCCAAATTCTTCTTGCATGAACTTTATACCTTCTTCAGTAACCTCGCCAATACCGATTTCATCTATCGCCACATCAAGAAACCACGGGGCACCTGTGCTATAAAAATGAATTGCTTCTATATCAGTACGCAGAATAGGCTGGCACTCATTTTCACGTCCTTCTTTTCTCAATCTCTCGTTTTCTTCAAGTTGCTTGAAATTTGTAAACATCTTTTCGTATTTAGAACTTAGCTTACGAGCTTCTATAACTTTCTTGCCATTGAGAATATCCAAAGCATTAGCCTTCGTCATTATCAGCGAGTAGGCTTCTACTTCTTGGCCATTATATTTGATTGTTTTCATTTGATTATTAATATTTTACTATTCAAAAATAGTATATACTTACCTCAAAACAGAATAAATTGCTAGTACATACGAAACAATATGCCAATTGTTTCATTTTATACACACGCCAACTTAATGACGTGTGTATGAACGGTTTTTAAGCTGCCGATTTACTGTTTACTAAATCAAGTATAAACTTTCTACCAAGTTGCGTCCAACACAAGTATTGCTTTGCAACCTGCATACCAGTGGTATCACTTGTATAGGTGTGTGTCCTGTACTTGTCATAACCTAATCCCCTGTATTTGGCATAAAGCATGTAAACCCCATTCTGGTTGTACAATACGCCTAAATCTTTTAATATCTTGTACAGCTTTTTGGCACTCATGCCAAGTTCGTTGGCTATGATATTTGTTGTTATCAATCCTTCGCTTTGAAGGACATTGTCGAAGTAGGCAGCTTTTGGCGCCATCAGTCTGTTCTGTTCTTCTACCAGATTCTTTTCGGTTTCAAGTACAGATATTCGTTCTTTCTGCCTTTCGATGGTTGAGTTTGCTAACAGGATGGCTTTTGCCATGATTTCTTCTGGCGTATCATCTGATTTTACTGCCATATAACCGCCTTTAGTTCGGATTTCTTTCAGTATGGCTTTTACGCCTTTCTTGAACTGTTTGGCTATTGGCTTGCGGCTTTGCATCAGGACTTCATATAAACCGCTCTCTGTCAGCATCCAGACTTGACGGTTCTGACCTGACCGGAATAATGTTCCGACCAGCCTTTCATCTTCGTCTACTGTATTTACGAGTTTATTAAGGCTGCTTACATCGTATTCAATCCACTCTGCTACATCTTTAGCAAGAAACAACGGATTCTCTGCATTGCCGTAAACGGTAAGTTCTTTACCTAATAAAGTTGTTCTCTGTAAAACCTGTATCTCATTCATATTTTTTGAATTTAAGTTACCAATCTGACTCTTTACACACTCTGTCAATTCTTTATTGTTTGCGAAATACATCAAAGCTATCCCGATTTCTAGATACTGGCCGAAATACATGATTTCTCTTAGTTTCAATCCGTTTTCGGCTGCATACGTTTTTATTTGCAACATGTTCTTTGATTTCCATTCGCTTATGCTTATCCCGACATCAGAATTAAGCCCCTTGCAAGAAATATATATCCTGCCATTGTAGGTACAATAAGAAATTTGCTTATCTTTGTACCGTATGAATTGGGATTCATTTATGGTTTCTTTGTTCATACGCTGTAAAACCTGAATTAAACATATCCTCATTGATGGCCGGTCAATTCATCAATGAGGATTTTATTTTGACCGTAGTAGCAAGCTGGGATTTGAACCCATGCACACCTGAATGTCTTGCCTTGACCTGTCACGCCTGACATATAAAAAGGCAAATCTTAAAAGAGGTCTAAAGTGGCAGTTTACCCCTTGAAAGAAATGCCTTGAATATCTTTGCAGCGCAACTGCCACGAAGCGCATTTCATTCTATGGCAAAATTACCAACCGCCAAATGTTTATCCTAAAAATTGCCGTAATCAGAACAAACATTTGGCTGATTGTTTCAAAATAATCGTGTGAGGGATTTACATTGCAGTTTTCATCATGTTTGGATTAAAGCCTTGCATAAGATTACCTTCGCAGTCAAAAAAGGTGTCTTCTCGTAGCAGACTACCAATAAGTTCATTTGCAAGCCTAAATATCGGGTAAACTTCATCATTAGAGTCTATCATGCCATCTTTACAACATTTCTTTTCACTCAGAGAACGCAACAGCCAAAGTGTTTTCATGTAATACTGGTATTTTTCGGGGTTGTTGAACATTCGTTTTAATAACATAATGTTTGATTCAGTTATTACTGTTTCTTGTTTGTTAGTAAATGTTATCTTGTGCAATTCAGGATTAAAGTCTATAATTCTCATAAGTCATATTCTTTTAAATGTTAATACTAAGCTATCTTTATAAGGTTGCATTTTTTGAAACAACGCCATTCTTCTTTTTCACAATCGAAATACACCTGGCAGTTATCTGCTGTTTTCTTTGTACCCTTTGTCTCTGGTATTCTGCCACTCATTAAAGTACCGAAAGCCTGACGCAGTGTGCCGTCTGTTTTCTTGAAATAGAACTCAACCACCTTCTTATGAAGCAATGCACGAAGTTTGATATTAGTCCAAGCGCATTTCAATGCTTCACTCATTGAATAACCGTTCTTGCGTACAAATGACCAAGCAAGGTTCATAATCTCTTTTAATAGGTTTCTCTTTTCTGTTGCCATAGTTCTTATATTTATTAGTTCTTTAAATGCTGTTTAAATTTTATGCTGCAAATATAATTGATATTTAAATTATAGAACAAGCTTTCATAGTTAATAAAATCTAAATATAAAATTGATATTTAAATTATTTGCTTATTATTTAAATAGTAGATATTTTTGTGCTATAAAACTAAATTTAAATGAGAATTAAAGAATTGTTGCGAGAAAAAGGAATTACCGCAAAAGAACTGGCTTCTAAAATCGGTATGACTGAAACTGGGTTAAGTATCGCTATGGGAGATAATGGAAACCCACCATTAAAGAGATTAGAACAGATTGCCACCGCTTTAGGTGTGCCAGTAACAGAACTCTTTGATAAACCCAAAGAGGGAGTTATACACTGTCCTCACTGCGGTAAGGAGATAAAATTGAATCCGAATGTTTAATTTTAAATTTAGAATTATGAGAAAAATACTATTTATTTTATTGCCCACGTTTTTACTTGTGGGCTGTAAATCTCGCGAAGAAAAGGTAGCAGAACTTATAAAACAAGAAATGTTCAAAACCCTTTATGATTTTGAGAGTTATGAACCTGTTGAAACTAAAATAGATAGTGCATTTACATCTATATATACAGATTCAGTAATCAAATCTTATGCTTATATAGCACGCTCATTTCTCGATGACGTACAAGAAGGACTTGATAAAGTAAAAGATGCGCAAAGAACAGCAGAAATATGGAGAGATAGCTATTCATCTTATGGGAGGGGCAAGTATGAAGAAGCATACAATGAAATGAGAGAACATTTAGATGAAGTTAAATCAAAAATGAGTATTGTAAATGGTTATACAGATTCAATAAGAAATGCTTCTGTTGGCTTTAAACCTGAATTTTGCGGATGGAGGGTTAAACATAGATTTAGATGTAAAACCAAAGGTGGTAATTTTGATTTAGGCGATTATATTTATATTGTTGATAAAAGAGTAACTAAAATTATATATAAAGAAGACCCTGATGATGAATATACTAAAAAAGTAAATGGGTTAATTGAAGAAGCTGTTAGTTCAAAAAATGAACAGGAAGAAACTGATAGTGTTAGTGGTGCAACATCAAATATTTAAACACGATTATTCCAGCCCCGTTCCTTATGGTTCGGGGCTTTATCCTCTAAGAATCAAAATAGAGAAAGGAAAATAACCATGACAACAAACGAAATAGACAAATTAAGCCTTGAAAAAGCCCATGCCTTATTTGAAACAGGTGATATAGATAAAATTGGAGTAGGAACGGTGAAAGGATTGTGCGAGATTCACCGCTACTTGTTCGATGGCTTGTATGACTTTGCCGGAAAGGTACGTACATTGAACATCGCCAAAGGAAACTTCCGTTTTGCCAACTGCTTGTATCTTGATGCAATTCTCCCGGTTATAGAGAAGATGCCGGAAACGACATTTGATGAAATCATTGCCAAATATGTGGAAATGAATATCGCCCATCCATTTATGGAAGGCAACGGGCGAGCCACCCGTATTTGGCTGGATATGATATTGAAAAAACGTCTGAAAAAAGTAATAGACTGGCGCAATGTGGATAAAAACCTGTATCTACAAGCTATGGAACGCAGCCCTATAAATGATTTGGAACTCCGGGTATTGTTGCAACAGGCATTAACAGACCAAGTAGATGACCGTGAAGTAATATTCAAGGGGATTACTCAATCTTACTATTATGAGGGATATGAAGCATAAAACTAAAGCCGGAAGCATAACGCTCCGGCTTTTCTACTTTTGTAATATTTTATCCAGCATTAGCAAAGACCTTTGGATAGTTCCTTTTCTGGTATTGAATTCTCAGATACCCAATAAGGCTTTCATAGTCGGTCAAGAAACCTTCATTGACCAAATCAGCAATCTTCTTTTCAAGCTGCCACAATTCACGTTGTTTTTGTTCCTCACCATGCTTATTACGTAGCATCTTTTCATGACTGTTGAAGATAACCCAGTTCAAGGCTTCACCGACCTTCTGCATGGCTTTAGGCATAAAGTCTTTGGGAACGATTTTCATGATGGCAGAAGAGAGTTCCCTATAAGCGTCCCCAGCATCATTCCGGTAACGAATCATTTGGTCAGAAACGAATTTGATTACATCATATTTGAATGACGCATTTAGCCACATAGCCAAATCAATGAACAATACAGGATGAACCCAGGTTCCACCGCATTTACCACGTGAACTTAAATAGGGAGAATTTTGCCCATTTAGATTTTCTTTTTCAACGATGGTAGCGATTAATTCCTTGGTTGATTCATTTTCAAAGTATTTCTTCAATTCTTTGTTTGAGGAGTTTCGTTCGTTCCATAACTTTACAAGCCTGGTAGCATTGAAATAGCCGTCAACGGTGCGTTGAATAACTTCTAAATTTCCCATTTGCCTTACCATTTCTTGATTTGTTTTCATGTCTCAGTGAATCTTAGATTAAAAAATTACCCCACCAAAGGCAAGCTCCTCACTTCTTACCGATGGCAGGGTTTATACTTTTCAGCCATGAGGATAGCTGTTATTATCTCTTTGAGACAAAGTTACCAACATGGTGATTTTTAGCCTAAGATTACTTAAACCAAGAACAAACAATTGGTAAAATGTTTCATAAAAATACCCCGAGCCTTTCGGAACGGGGTTACTTGATTAGTCCTTTGATTTTCAGCCTTTCTAAAATCTGGTTGTAAAGGTACTCTATATCCTGCCGGAAATCCTTATACTGCTGGTAGATAAAGGAAACATCAGCGATATTGTTTGATATTACACACGGGGAAACATCCGGGAACACACCGGAAATCTCTGCCCGGATACCGTTCGGCAGCCGTCCGCCGGCAAGCACACTAGGGGCGAACAAGAACAACACGATAAAGAGGAACTTCTTTCGCTGGGTGACGCTATCTGGATTGGGAGGACAGGCCATTCCAGAGAGAATCTCCTTAAACCATTCATAAATCTCCGGGATGAGAGTAAAATCAGTCAGGATAGGGGAGGATAGTTCCTGCTCACGTTCCGATAATCTTGATTTTTGTTCACGTATTGATTTCAGCTCCACGATTGATGAAAATTCTTTTGTCATAGCACGATTTATTTAGTTGGAAATTCTTATATTTGCATCAAAATCGTGTGGGGGAGTTGGCTTCTAATCGTGTGGGCTGGCTCCCTTTTTTATTTTATGCCAAGTGATATGCGTTCAGGATGGCGAAAGCGTAGATGATAACCGTAACCAGACTGTCCAGGAACACCGCCCATGCTCCCAGCTTTTGGATCTGGCTGAAGCTCATAATCAGGACAACAAGGAAACACACCCACTGGCTTGAAAACAATCCCATCCCCAGCAATAAAAGTCCGATGGTATCCATGAAGAATGCAACATGAAGCCACGGATGCGCCATCAGATACCATCTTTTTGATGCCTTATCCAGCTTCTGAAAGACTTTTACATGTCGGTATAAGGAATTTACATCTGAACAGCTTTGCAAGCTCGTACAAGGCTTGTATGATGATTAAGGCGTAGAATACATGTTTCATGGTCAGTAGCTTTTATCTCCGTGCTTATACGGACGAAGTTCATTGTATTTCATTTTCTGCTTGATGTGCCAGAAGATGTCGATATTTCTGTCCCGGCAGAAAGCGAATATCTCATTCAGGAGGATAAATGGTTCATCCCTGTAGAAGTTGTCGGTGACATAGACACAGATTCTAAACATGGACTCCGTGAAGGTCATATCAGAGTAATCTTCCGTATCGCTTCCTTCGTAGTCGAAGCTATCTAAATCATATCCTCTCAGTCCGGCCAAATCCAACATACGGATACAAGCATCGGCAAGTTCGTCCTCCACGCTGTCTTTAATATCTTGCTTGAAAGCGTACATGAATTCCCCATCATCACGTTTCCTTTGTTTCATGCAATATTCAAAATTAGCCCGGTTAGCGTGCATTCCTTTCCGATCTGCCTCCACCGCTTCCATAAGTTCGGATATGACCAGACAAAGGAAATGTTCGTCACTCAGGTTCTCTTCATGCCATCCGTGGGCTACTGCGCACTGGTAGGCTTTATCTCTCAATTTGTTTAAGTTCATAATGATTTTGATTTTAATAACTCATATATTTATCACTCTGTTATTTAGATTGATTCAACTTAGATTCGTGATATAATTAAGAAAGTTTTTTATAATAGACTGATTATCAATATTGTATAATGAGTGTCCTTTTTTATTTGAAAGCTGATTTGTAGTTTCGCAGAAGCAGAAGCCAATTTCGCTTTTCGGGTGAAGTGTACCATGTCGGTAGACTGATATAATCGGAGGCGAGATTAATTATGAATTTCAAAAATTTACTCATGAAAGCTTCTGTAAAGGTATTTTACTTTATGTATCAGGAACAACTTAACGGTTATCCAATAATTAAGCTATTGAAAGATTTGTACGACCTCATTTCATACTTGATTGAATAATAAGAATCCTATTTTCCAAAGATTCTTATTGATTTTAATTGGTTGAAAATAAAATACCCGATAACCGCCACAAAGCAGTTACCGGGTATTCACAAAGCACTGACAAGGGTTGTCAGTAAGTTATTTGGCATGGTTTTTGCTATTTCTTTAAAGTGATTTTTAATCTCATTTATTATGGAAATAGTTTATATTTTAAGAAGAATTGAAGACGAGGGACATTCCTATTTGTCTAATAAAACTTTTAATTTTGTAAAGCAAAAAAACAATATGGCGTCAACCCTTAAGGTTTCCGATGTGATGGAATTTAAATCAGAACAAGATGCTGAAAGCTATTTAGCATCACGCAGTAATCTACGTGGATTAATTGAAGTAGTCAAAGTTATTAAACGCTAACATTTTTCAGGTCATCTTCCCTTAATGAGATGACCTGAAACTCCCAAAAACTAAGTTTCCCTTTCACATTCATAATCGGCTTATCAAACAGAACCGCGTCTTTCAACACCCAGTTCCAGCAACCTTGCTCTGCCCATACTGAAGGATGGTTTTGTACGCAATCGGATATAACCACGCTGCCGATGATAGCACCACGAGGTAACTTGTTGCAGTCTACACCTGCTAATTCTGAAGGATGAACTAGAATTTGTACTCTTTGCTCACTGTTCATTATCCAACCTACTCCCTTACTGTTGCTTGCATGAATAAGCACCCTTTGGCCGATGTATTTCTGAGGACACTTCCAAGTCCGGTTCTCGATGTCTTTGATACCGTGAGCGATTAAGCTTGCCCACGGTTGTTTGATGGATATTGCTTTCATACTTTTGCTTTTTATAATAATACTATTTATATTTGCGCCAGCATCTGTGACTGAAAATGGCAAGGTTTTAATATTCAGGTTCGAGTCCTGTCAGATGTTAGGTAATATTGCCGCAAAATCTTAAAAAAGAATCTAATATGATGGCATACACTTTTATAAATGTTATCTTACCCTTACTTTTAGGTATTTTATCCTCATGGATATATGATTCTATCAAAGAAAAGCGTTATCAAAATGCAATATTACTGATTATTGTAGGGGACTGCGAATTGCAGTCCTCTTTTTTATACTCATAAATCAGGTATTAAGTCTTTAATGTATACCCATCTTAAAAGACCCATGTCTTTAACATAATCATCCCATACAAAAGGTTCATCTTCGGAAGGGTATATACCATCGACATGATAAGCATGTACAACGTTTTCATAAAGGAAATATTTGTCATATTTAGGTTCTTCTTTTGCATCATGCCATACGCCTTTAACACGCCATTTAGCGCCTTCCATGAAATCGGCCATACAGACCTGTTCATAACCAGCTCTCCAAAGTGGACGACAAGCTTCTTTGACATATTCTTCTGCCGCCTTTTTAATGTCATCTTTTGTCATAATTTTTTAGTATAAATCCTTATAATCATTCATACTACCCCAATAACCATATATTTCTTCATCACTCTCACCATTAAGCCGAGCTCTTTCTATTTCTTTATTCATGCTATGTGAAAGACCAGTCAAATCTCCTGAAAGACTTTCGAATGACGAACATTCTTTCGTACTATTTCTACGTATTCTGTGTGTAATGTATTTTTCAATGGTGTTGAATATTGGATTATCCTTTTCAGACATTCTTAAAGATATATATCCATAATTGAATGTAAATGGAGTATTTAACTTTTCATATGACTCTCTGTCTTTTATATGCTTATACATCATTTCAACCGGAAAAGTCATTGGCAAGCGTTCCTTCTTAATCATTATGGCTATCGCGTCATATAAATCCTGTTCTTCATCTGTCAACTTAAACCATTCTATATTTTCAAAACACCACATAATATAACCTATATGGGTAAGTATGATATATTTTATATCTTCCCCTTTATATTTTCCAAAAGTCATTTGTCTATCTTTTGTCATACGCTCAATATCTACTTAATAGTTCATAGAATTTTCGTTTCTTCTCAATGTATTTCAATCCGTTGCGTCTTAGTCCTCTCTTAGTCTTTGCTACTATCATGCAATCACTTCCAACTCCTATGTATATGCAATCTATGTGATGTGCATGATTTTGCTTCATTGCTGTTTTTATAGCTAAGTCACAATATCGGTAACTATCATTCTGTACACCTTCATAACCTTTGCTCATTATGAAGTGTCCGATTTCGTTTGCTTCTTCCTCTGAATAAGCAATGGTAAATATTTTCTTCATATACTTCTCCTTTCCACCTATCCCAGCAGCCACCACATGACTGCCAGGAACAAGTAATACAATTTCGTTTTCATTGATTATCTTTTTTATAATACTCAACAATCGTTTTATTTAATGCTTCGATAATATTGAATGTCAGTGTA
>ENA-UPTB01000311-UPTB01000311.1-human-gut-metagenome-genome-assembly--contig:-NODE-311-length-53974-cov-19.891014_pt1 | contig 53974 bp, 48 predicted proteins | sample MGYA00250046_ERZ773369 | MGnify/ENA primary metagenome ERZ773369 (study PRJEB29103, sample SAMN06111938) | human gut metagenome | biome: human gut; feature: ankylosing spondylitis patient; material... | reverse complement strand
ATGTATACTCATCATCTTCATATTTTTCTTTGAGGGTGATCGTGTCTCCCGGCTTCAGCAAAAACTTATTTGCATATGCCTGTGAGATATAAACTCCATCCGAAAAATCCGCATCGATATACTTACTGTCATCATGAATGCCATAAAGAGACACTTCTTCGCTCTTATATTTGCCCGGAAGCGTATTCAGTGAATAGGCACTGAATTCTTCCGCATCTTCATTATCCGTTTCCGTATCACGTGAAAAAAGAAGCATGTCCAGCATACTTTCCAGTTTATTGCTGCCTCCCATCACACTGACCGGCACAGACAACATATACTGGTATTTTGCCAGCATATTGTTCTGGATTTCCACCTGGTAATGGGACAGTGCCGAAGGAAGCAGCAATCCGAACATCAGCAGCAGATTTGCAAACAGGATCCCGATAAACAGAACCATATAATTACTCATATTCTGAAAAATCACCCGAAGCCGGAATCTGGAAAAGATTTTCATCTTCGGACTCAGATAAATTGCCCTCTTCTGCTTTCTTCCCGACAGATCCCTGCGCAGGAATTTTAACGGTGACAGCTTCAGCTTATGTCTGAGCACTCCGTAATTTACCACCAGCATAATAACTACCGGAACCAGAGTTGTAAGCCCAAATGCCTCCCCATTCCATACGGTCACATAAGTCGGAAGACTATAGCTTCCATAATACATCCCCGCACATACATTTTTCAGTGCTGTATAACCCAGAATATTTCCGACCACCGCACCGATCAGCGTAACGATCACCGGAAACATTGCAGCTCCTTGGGTGGACGGAACCACAATCAATGTGGACGAAAACATGATGAAGTGGGTCGACCAGACCAAGGAATACACCGATAAGGGCTACAACAACAAGTCCAGCCTGTGGGACAGCCAGTGGGCAGCAGATCAGGGTCCCACCGGTAAGGTTTTCGGCTTCTTCTACTCCACCTGGGGCATCAACTTCACTCTGATGGGCAACTCGCTGGCAACGCCCGTGGCTGACGGCGAAAAGCCGCAGGTGGGCAACGGCATCTACGGCGACTACGCCGTGTGCGAAGGCCCTCAGCCCTACTACTGGGGCGGCACCTGGATCTGCGGCGCGGCCGGCAGCGACAACATTGAGCTGATCCGCGATGTCATGCAGAAGCTGACCTGCGACGAAGCTATCATGAAGCAGATCACTCTGGATACCGAGGATTACACCAACAACGAGAAAGCTATGGAAGAGATCGCCAACAGCGATTACAAGTCCGACTTCCTGGGCGGCCAGAACCATATCGCGCTGTTCGCAGAGGCAGCCAAGAAGATCGATATGTCCAACGCAGGTCCTTACGATCAGGGCATCACCGAGAGCTTCCAGGCCGCGTTCAAGGATTACTTCACCGGCAATGTGGACGAAGACACTGCCAAGGAAAACTTCAAGACCTCTGTTCAGGAAAAGTACCCCGAACTGACCGATGTGGTATGGCCCGCATAAGCGGCTGACCCACTCGTTCCTATGGAAAAGTGAATACAGGGGCGGGCGGCACATCTCGCCCGCCCCTTTGCTTTTCCAATCACGACAGGAGGCGATCCTTATGGGAGAAAAGACGAAAAAGAAAGGGTCGATCAGCTACGCAAAATGGGGCTATATCTTCATTGCGCCGTTCTTCATCATCTTTGCGGTATTTCAGCTGATCCCTCTGATCTCCACCATTTATTACAGCTTTTTTGAGTATTACCGCAGCGGCCTGAAAGTCATCGGCCCCAATTTTGCGGGCCTGAAAAACTACATCACCCTGTTTTCCACCGATCTGCCCAAGTATTTCAGCAACACCCTGATCCTGTGGATCATCGGCTTCATCCCGCAGATCGCCATCTCCCTGCTGCTGGCAGCATGGTTCACCGACCTGCGGCTGAAGCTGAAGGGCCAGACCTTTTTCAAGACCGTTATCTATATGCCAAACCTCATCATGGCCTCGGCTTTCGCCATGCTCTTCTTTGCCCTGTTCTCCGACAATGGCCCGGTGAACGCCGTGCTCATGAGCATGGGCTGGACAACGGAGCCCATCAGCTTTCTGAACACGGTGTGGGGCAACCGCGCACTGGTAGGCCTGATGAACTTCCTGATGTGGTTCGGCAACACCACCATCATGCTGATGGCCGCCATTATGGGTGTGGACCCCACCCTGTACGAAGCCGCCGAACTGGACGGCTGCACCCCGAACCAGATGTTCTGGAAGATCACCATCCCGCTGATTCGCCCCATTCTGGTGTATGTGATGATCACCTCCATGATCGGCGGCCTGCAGATGTTTGATGTGCCGCAGATTTTGACCAACGGCAAGGGTGGACCAGACCGCACCTCCACCACCATGATCATGTATCTGAACAATCACCTGTTCAGCAAGAACTATGGCATGGCCGGTGCCGTTTCCGTGGTCCTGTTCCTGGTGTGCGCCGTGCTGTGCGTCGTGGTCTACTTCTCCCTCACCAAGGAGGATGACGGCCTGACCAAAGCCCAGCACAACGAGCTGAAAGTTGCAAAAAAGGTTGCTGCCAAGGCAGCAAAAGGGGGTAAGTGAATATGGCACACGCTCCGAAAACACGATCCGAAAAAGCAGTCCTGTCCGCGCGCCGTGCGTGGTGTTATCTGGTGCTGGTGCTCATCAGCTTTCTGTGCCTGTTCTTCTTCTATATTCTGATCGTCAACTCCACCCGCACCCACTTTGAGATCCAGAAGGGCTTCTCCCTGCTGCCCGGCAAGTCGATGCTCACCAACTTCAAGAATGTGCTGGCCGACGCCAACATTCCGGTGGGCAGCGGCATCCGCAACAGTCTTATCGTGTCGGCCTGCTCTGCAGCCCTCAGCGTCTACTTCTCGGCCCTGACGGCCTACGGCATCTATGCCTACAACTTCCGCTTCAAAAAGGCCGCTTTCGCCATCATCCTGCTCATCATGACCATGCCCACACAGGTGTCCGCACTGGGCTTTCTGCAGCTGATCACCAAGATGGGCCTGAAGAACAGCTTTATCCCGCTGATCGTCCCCAGCATCGCGGCACCCACCGTGTTCTTCTTCATGAAGCAGTATCTGGACGCTTCCCTCCCCATGGAGATCGTGGAGGCGGCCCGCATCGACGGGGCCGGCGAGTTCTATACCTTCAACCATATCGTACTTCCCATCATGAAGCCGGCACTGGCCGTACAGGCCATTTTCTCCTTCGTGGCCAGCTGGAACAACTACTTCATTCCTGCTCTGGTACTGGACAGCGCCGACAAAAAGACCCTGCCCATCCTCATTGCCCAGCTGCGCAGTGCAGACTTCCTCAAGTTCGATATGGGCAAAGTCTACATGATGGTAGCCATCGCCATCCTGCCCGTCATCGTCGTCTATCTGCTGCTGAGCAAGTTCATTGTCCGCGGCATAGCTCTTGGCGGCGTGAAAGGCTGATTTTCCACTCCGACTCAGATGCAAAAACAGCAGAAGGCCCGTTTCCGAAGAAGCGGGCTTTCTGCTATTTTGTACGCAAAACCGCCCCGGTTTCCGTAACAGGAAGCCGGGGCGGCTCGTTATTCTATTATAAAAGCGTCGGCACTTTCTTTGCCAGCAGATCAGCCAGCTGTGCGTGGCCCTTACGGGTCAGATGCATGAAGTCCACCTGATTGAACTCGCAGTCGGCAGCATTGAGGAAATGGACGTTCTGACGTTCCGCGACGATACGGAACTGCTCGGCCACGCCCTTCGACTTTTCCACACAGCCCTCGCCCATGACAGCATCATGGAAGCCATCGCCGATGCGGGGCGGGGCCACGACGAGGATGTTGGGAGCCTTGGTCCCCCAGCAGTCCACGCTCTTGGCCTTGAGGATCAGCCGTTCCATCCCCGCGCCGATGCAGGCGGCATTGGCGTTGAACCGCTCTTTGACGTCGTTGGTACCCAGCATGATGATGAGCAGATCGATGACTTCATGGCTCTTGAGGAGCGAATAAGCCACGCTCAGAGCGTCCATCGACTCATGGATGGGGTCCACGAAAACGGTCGTCCGGCCCGAAAGGCCCTCTTCCGTCACGAGATAGTCGCTGCCAAGCGCCGTTTGCAGGCGGCAGGTCCAGCGCTCGTCCTCATTGAAGCGGATGCCGTGGTCGGCACAGTCCGCCGGGTCGGCGCAGTAGCCGTGGGTGTTGGAATCGCCCAGACAAAGGATATGTCTTTTCATCGTCTCTTTCCCTTTCAGATCTCGCCCCGCGACTGGCGGAAATAGTAGACTGCACCCACCATGCCGGCGTCGTTGTGGAGCTGGGCGGCGCGGATCTCCAGTCCTTCCGCAAAAGCGGGCATCACGGAGGCACGCACTTTCTTGGCGAGGGGGTCTATCAGCAGCTCCTGCTGTGCGCTGACGCCGCCGCCGATGAGGATGAGCTGCGGGTTGAAGATATGCACCATGCCCGCAAGGCCCTGAGCGATCTCATCCGTCCAGTCGTCCAGAAGCGCCAGGATGGTGGGGTCGCCTGCATGGGCCGATTCAAAGATAGCGCGGCCATCCTTCCACTTCGGGTTCCGGGGCTGTGCGCCCCGCACCAGAGCGGTGGTTGCGGCGTACCGCTCCCAGCAGCCCGACGCGCCGCAGGTGCAGAGCACGCCATCCAGCGCGTGGGTGCGGAAGTGTCCCAGCTCACCGCCGAGACCCCGCGCACCTTCCAGCAGGCGGCCTCCGGTGAGGATGCCGCCGCCGACGCCGGTCCCCAGCGTGACACCGATGACGTCCGTGTAACCCTTCGCGCCGCCGACCCAGACTTCACCCAGCGTCATGCAGTTGGCGTCGTTGGCGACAGTGGTCGGCAGGCCGAACTTTGCTTCCAGCTCCGCTTTAATGGGGCTTCCGATGTAGTTGGGCAGGCTGCCGCAGGTCCCGGCCACGATGCCCTTTCGGGTGTCGATTTGTCCTGCGGCGGAAACGCCGATGCCCGCAAGGCCCTGCGGTTCAACAGCCTGCTCCTTGAGGAACTGTTCGGTAGCAGACAGCACCGTGGTGAGGATGGGCGTCTCGTAGTTGTCGAAGCAGACGCTCTGCTCCGTTTTGGAGAGCACACGGCCCTCTTCGTCCACGATGCCCAGTTTGACGGCAGTGCCGCCAATATCAATGGCAAGATACTGTTTCATGATCGTATCTCCGTATTATTTGTGCATGGCGTTGATGGCACCGGTGAAGCGGGCGGTGATCTCCGCCGGGCGGGTGATGGCACCGCCGACGACGAGGGCAAAAGCTCCGGCTTCCAGCGCCTTGACAGCCTGCTCAGGGTAATGGATATGACCCTCGGCGATGATCTTCGCCGGGCATTCCGCGGCCAGCTTGTGGACAAACTCAAAATCAATATCGTTGATCCCCTGCGTCTCGGGGGTGTAGCCACGCATGGTGGTGCCCACAAAATCAGCACCGGCCTCGGCGCAGAGCATAGCATTCTCGAAATTGTCGCAGTCAGCCATAAGCAGCTGGTCGGGATATTTCGCCTTGATAGCACGGATGAACTGGGCCGAAGTAGAGCCGTCGGGGCGGATGGCGGCAGTTCCCTGCACGGCAAGGATGTCCACGCCGCAGGCTACCAGCTCGTCTACCTCTTTCATGGTGACGGTGATGTACATGGGGGTGCCGGGGTAATCTTTTTTGATGATGCCGATGACGGGCAGGTCCACCACCTGTTTGATCTGGGTGATGTCACGGACGGTGTTGGCGCGGATGCCCACGGCTCCGCTCATGGCGGCGGCTTTCGCCATCAGGGGCATGACGCCGCCCTCTTTGGTGTAAAGAGGCTCCGTCTCAAGTGCCTGACAGGAGACGATGAGGCCGCCTTTGATCTGCTCAAACAGTTTTTCTTTCTCCATATCCATCAATCCTCCATCCTGATTTTGATGACCACTTTGCGCACATGAGCACAGCCGGGCCGTGCCACGCCGGGCTTGTGCAGCTCGCCGGGGAAAAACAGGACGAACCGCCCCTCGCCCAGTGTGCCGCTGACGGCATCCGGACTGGTCCTGAAACCAATATCTCCCGTAAACTCCCCTGCCTCTTCGCCGGGCAGAGTCGTATAGCCCCAGCCCTCGCCGCCGGTCAAATCGATTTGAAGGTCAGCGTACTTTTTGTGGTATTCGAGGCGGGTGCTGTCGGGGCTCAAATCAGCTTCCATCACATTGATGAAGACGTTCTCGCCGTCCACCTCGGTGCAGCCCAGCGGCAAATCGTACAAATCGTGGGCCACATGGTAGGCGGTAAGATAGTCGATGGCGGTGTCAAGATTCCGGTGGAGCCCGCGATAACGGTTCAGGTGCTCCAGTGCGTCGCAGATCATGTTGATTTTCTCCTAACCAAGTGTTTTTTTAACAGAAGCACAAAGAGCGCCTGCCCTCTCCCCCTCATTGAGAGACGGAGAGGGGGCGCTTTTTGATTTTTCAGAGTTTTGCGATGGCGGCTTCGATCATGGCCTGTGCTTCGGCGACGATGGGTTCATCTTCCGGGATGAGGCCGGGCATCGGCTCGCGGACGCCGCCCAGCTCAAGGCCGTACATCCGGCGCAGGATCTCCTTCTGCACTGCGTAGAGGTTGCCGTGGGCTTCGCACATCTTATAAATGATGCGGTCGGCGTCGTACTGGATCGCGCGGGCAGCTTTGATCTCACCCTTGTTGATGTGGTCGTTCATGGCAAGATACAGCTCCGGCATAACGGCATAGGTGCCGCCGATGCCGCCGTCCGCGCCGATGACGCGGCCGGAGACGAACTGCTCATCCGGGCCGTTGAAGACCACGAAATTGCCCTCACCACGGGCGGCAATGCCTGCATCCTTGAACATCTGGATGTCCTGGGTGGGCATGGAGCTGTTCTTGACGGCAACGACGTTGGGGTTCTTGAGCATCTCGCGCAGCAGGCTCATGGTCAGGCCGGTGCCGGCCAGCTGGGGGATGTTGTAGATGACGAACTCGGTGTTGGGAGCCGCCGCCGACATATCGTTCCAATATTTGGCGATGGCATACTCCGGCAGATGGAAGTAGATGGGCGGGATCGATGCAATGGCATCCACGCCCACGCTCTCGGCGTGGCGGGCCAGCTCGACGCTGTCGGCGGTGTTGTTGCAGCCGACGTGTGCGATGACGGTCAGTTTGCCTTTGGCTTCACTCATGACGGCTTCCAGCACGGCCTTGCGCTCATAGACGTGCTGATAGATGCACTCACCGGAGGAGCCGCCCACATACACGCCCTTGACGCCCTTTGCAATCAGATGGCGGGTCAGTGCCTTGACGCCCTCGGTGGAGATATTGCCCTCTGCGTCGTAGCAGGCATAGAAGGCCGGGATAACGCCCTGATACTTGGTAATGTCTTTCATTTGTCCATGTCCTTTCTGATAATTCAAGCCCTACACGCTCTCCGTTCGGGAAACGGCAGCAGCGCCCTCTTGCGGTTCCCAGCGTCCGCTTCGTGCCTTGGTGCGGCACTCGCGTCCTGCTGACCGCGGCGCCAAAAATCCCTCCCTGTTTCCGCCGCAGGCGGCGGTCGGGATTTTAGCCTTTGACCGCACCCATTGCGATGCCCTTTGTGAAGTACTTCTGGAAGATAAGGAAGATGATGATGATCGGCACAGCGGCCAGAGCAGCGCCTGCCATGATAAGGCCGAAGTCGGTGCTGTTCTCCGCCTGCAGCTTTGCGATGCCCAGCGAGATCGTCAGGTTGCTGGTGCTGGACAGCATGATGAGCTGCATGAAGTAATCGTTCCAGCTGTTGATGAAGGTGAAGATGGCCAGCGCGCCGATGCCCGGCTTGACCATCGGGAGCACGATGCTGACGAAGGTGCGCGCCTCGCTGGCGCCGTCGATACGGGCCGCTTCCAGCATCTCGGTGGGGATGCCCTCACTGAACTGCTTCATCAAAAAGACGCCGAAGGGCCAGCCCACGATGGGGAAAATGACAGCCCAGATGGTATTGTAAAGGTTCAGTGCGCTCATCTCACGCAGCAGCGGGATGAGGATGACCTGCTTAGGCAGGGCCATTGCGCAGACGATGAGGGTGAAGAGCAGCTTGCGGCCGACGAAGCGCTTTTTTGCCAGCGCATAGCCTGCCATTGCGGCGGTGATGCAGGTGAGGATCATGGACATGACGGCCATGAACACGGTGTTGATCATCCAGCGCAGCGCGGCCGGAGCAGTTGGGCCGACGGAGAAATAGATCGGCTCTCCATCCGCGCTGAAAGAGTGGCTGAAGGGCACGGCCAGCTGCCACAGAGGTGCGCTCTTGCCTGCGAAAAGTTTCTGGTAGTTGGTCAGCACCCACTGGCTGGGCCACCACTCGGGGGTCGTGGAGTTGATGGCCGCGCCGGTCTTAAAGGAACCGGTGATGATCCAGTACAGCGGGAACGCGAACAGCACGGCCACGATGCTGATAAGAATGAGGGTCAGTATCATGTAAGCGCTCATCTTTTTCAGCTTGCTGGGGTGACGCTTCAACGGTTTCTGTTTTTTTGCAGTTGCAGTCATTGCCCGGCACCTCCTTTAATTATCCTGACTGCCAAACCTGAACTGGACAGCCGACAGGATGGCGATGATAACGGCCAGCACAACGCCCATTGCGTTGCCGTAACCATAGCGGTAGAGCTTGAATGCAGTGTAGTAGATGTAGTACATGATGGTATCGGTGCTGTGGTTGGGGCCGCCGGAGGTCAGCAGCTGGATCAGTGCGAAGCACTGGAAGGAGTTGATGGTAGTGATGACCAGGATGTACAGGGTGGTAGGCATGATGGCGGGCCACTTGATGCGCCAGAAGCACTGGAAATCGGTGGCACCGTCCACTTCAGCGGCTTCTACGATGGACTGGTCTACGTTGCCCAGTGCGGAAACGTACAGCACGATGGGCTGGCCGACAGAAGTAGTGAGCAGGATGAGGATGATGCAGCCCAGAGCGTATTTTTCATCGCCCAGCCAGTTGATGTTCTTGTCGATGAGGCCCACAGCCTTGCCCAGATAGTTGAAGATGCCGTAGTAGTTGTTGTACATCCACTTCCACACGACGGTGACAGCCACCGAGCCGGTGACGACCGGCAGATAGAACACGCAGCGGAAGAGGCTGGTGGCCCACTCGGGCAAATCGACGATGGCCGAGCTGACCCACAGCGAGAACGCACAGGTCACAGGCACCGAGACGACCACGATGATGAAGGTGTTGCGCAAAGCGCCGATGAAGATGGGGTCTGCGAACAGCTCTGCGTAGTTGGCAAAACCCACAAAGACGTCGGCACGGTTCATGGTCGAGTCAAAAAAGCTCGTGACAACACAGAGTATCATGGGGTAAATGACAAAGCCGAGAAAAAAGATGAGGCTGGGCAGAAGGAACAGGTAGGAAGCGATGGTCTCCTGCCGAACCAGTGCGCTGCTGCGCTTCGGCTCTTTGATGCTTGCAGTCTTTGCAGCCAAAGAAATCACCAGACCTTTCGTTCTGATCGGGTACTTGTCTTACACAAAATGCCCCTCCCTCGCCGGGATGTTCGAGGGAGGGGCAGTCATTACTTATTTGCCCTCAGGCGGAAAAGCTCAGGCTTCGGCGGCTGCGGCTGCGTTGGCGTTCTGGACAAAGGTTGCAACGGAAGTGGCAACGTCTTCGCCAGTGCCTACACGCTGGAGCATGTTCCACCACTCGGTGCGGGCAGTTGCCCAGCCCGGAGTGATCTGGTAGTAGTCGCCCAGATAGGCCATGAACTTGGTGTACTCGCTCATGATGGCATTGTCGGCGTAGATGTCGCCCACGCTGGCGCGGACCGGGAAGTAGGTGGAAGCCAGGACGCTGTCCTTCACCTGGTCAGGGTCAGCAGCGATGAACTCGATGAAGGTCTTGGCTGCCTTGATCTTTGCCTCATCGCCATTGTCGAAGACGCCAAAGCCCCAGATGCCGCCGCAGAGCTTCGGGTCGCCGCTTGCAGTCGGGAATGCCATGGGCATGATCTCGTCGCCGTCGTTGGTCAGGCCGGCATCGTTGTTGTCGCTGTTGAGCTGCTGGGCAATGTTCCAGCAGAAAGCCATCTGCAATGTGCCGTTGCGGAACAGAGTAATCTCGTCGCCGCCAGCGATGGAAGCGTCGAAGTTGATGCCGTCGGTGTCGTACAGGGTCTGGATGGCCTTGATGTTCTCGGCAGAGTCTGCAGTGTACTTGGTGTGAGCGTCGTCGGTGAAAGTGCCGCCGTACATATTATTGATAATAGCGCGGGTACCCTGGTCGCCGCCCTGACCGCCGCAGTAGACGGCTGCCACATTCTCGTAGCCGCCCTTGTACAGAGCGTCAACGGTGTTCAGGAAGCCTTCGGTGCTCCAGGTGTGCTTATCGGTGTCGAGATACTTGTCAGCGCCCACTTCCTTGACCTTGGTCATATTGACGGCCATGCAGTGTGCAGTCATGCACAGGGGGTACTCGTAGTAGTCGCCCTTGTCATTGTGGCAGGCGGAGTTGACGGACTCGTAAATGTCCTTCTTGGCGTCGTCGGTCCACAAATCGTTCAGCGGAGCCATGACACCCTTTGCACCCCAGTTGGCCACCAGACGCTCGGGACCTTCCATAATGAGGTCGGGTGCGCTGCCGCCCTCGATGGCGGTGTTCACCTGATCGTCGCCGTTGGTGTAGTCCAGATACTCAACGGCCACTTTAATGTCAGGATACTTTGCGTTGAAGCTGGCGATGAGCTCCTGCACGGTCTCGTCCTTGCCCCAGCCGCCGATGGGGTATGTCCACAGCTTGATGCTTGCGCCGGATGCAGAGCCGGAAGCGGCAGTGGAAGCAGCAGTAGAAGCTGCCGTGCTGGTAGAAGCGGACTTGCCGCCGCAGGCAGCCAGCGCACCCGCTGCGCTCATAATACCAACGGCCTTCAAGAAGGAGCGACGAGAAATAGCATTCTTCATAATAAGTTCTCCTTACCTATCATCATATCGGCGGTCCTTCATCCCTGACCGCTCTTGTTGGCCTTATTATAGAAAACTTCTTTCATTTTGTCCATCGGTCGCATACACAATTTTCAGAAAGCTTTCTTGTCTATTCCGCACAAATATCTGGGATACCAGCCAGATTTTAGCTACTTTCACTAGTTTTGCCACCAGTTGTAGCCGTTTTGTAATCATTTCTGCGCCGTTTGTCATTTTCGGTTTGAAAATCATTTTCGTTCTTCTTGCCGCAATTTTGAAATTTATTTTCATTAAAAAGTCATACTTTTCCTCGATTTTTAGATGCTCTGCACAGCTTTTTCTTCCGAATTATGGCGAAAGGCACACTTGTCAAGCGGCCAGACTTCTTTTATACTTTTTATAAAGATGCCCCTTCCCTGTGCAGCGGAAGGGGGCAAAAGAAGGTATAAGGAATAGTGCGGGCCTTGCGGCCCGCTCGAAGGAGCTTGACCATGGGTACAAATTTTTGGGAATTGCTGCATCAACGACAGGATCAGCTGACCAGATCCGGTCACGCGGTCGCTGACTACCTGCTGCAGCATGCGGACGAAGCGCAGTATCTCTCCATTTCCTCGCTGGCCCGGGAGTGCAATGTCGCCGAGGCGACAGTGTTCCGGTTCTGCCGGGCTTTGGGGTTCGACGGCTACCATGAGATGCGCATTGCGCTGGCGCAGGCCAACGCCACCGGCACACCCTCCAGCCAGAGGGAGCTGCAGCCCGGTGCCACCACCGCAGAACTTTGCGAGCACGCATACGCCCGTTTCCTCACCGCCATCAACGGCACCCAGAACGCCCTCTCTACCGAGGCCGTGGACGAGGCCGTACACCTGATGCAGGAGGCCAGGCAGGTGTTCTGCCTCGGACAGGGCGGCAGTATGCTCCTGGCAAACGACATCTGCGCCCGCTTCGCCAGCCTTTCCACCAAGTTCCGCACCGCAGGCGACAGCCATTTACAGCTGCTGACTGCCAGTCTGATGAACGAGGCCGACGTTGTGCTCTTCGTCTCCTACTCCGGCGCGACCCGCGACATGATGGAGACACTGCGCACCGCCAAGGCCGCCGGGGCAAAAATCATCCTGTTGACCCATTACGAGGACTCCCCCGGCGCATTGCTCGCGGATGTCGTCCTTCTCTGCGGCGCACAGGAAAGCCCGCTGGACTCCGGCAGCATCCCCATCAAGGCAGCATTCCTCTATGTAGGCGAAGTTCTGGTGCTGCGGTATATGCTGGATGACCCTGCCCACAGCAACACCGCGCAGGACCTCACCAGCGAGGCTTTGACCGTGAAAATGCTGTAAAAAGTTCTTTTCCATGTACTGCCAAAATTTCCCGGAACGATAGGAGAAGGTCGTTCCGGGCAGTTTTTTGTGTTATGCAATAAAAATGACAGCAACACGCCCGTTGACTCATCTGATTCAAGGCATTATAATCGAAGTATGGCAAAGTTTGTCAAAGAGCAGGAGCGAAAAAAGTATGGATCATCGTCACCACGATCGCACCTACAAAAAGAGCCGCTTTCAGCAGGAGCTGGAGCAGAGCGTCTCCCGTAAGCTGATCTCAAGCCTGCTGCTGGGATGTCTTTTGTTCTGCATTGCGATCGCTGTTGTGAATGCTCTCAACCAGAACGCCCGGCGGGAAGACCATCTGGAGAGTGTCGCCTCCACCTTCCATGAGGTGTACAATAACACGTCAGCCTTTCTGCTGGACGCTGGACACACCGAGCTCTTCCTCTCCGAGCTGCGGAAGGATCAGGACAACCTGCGTTATCTTATCAGCCAGTACAACGTCTCGGCTCTTGTGGAGATACAGCTCATCCTTACCGACTCCAAGGGAAATGTTCGGTTCACGACCTTTTCGGAGGGAGAGATGAATCTCCACCGGCAGGAATTCAACTGCATCGCCGTGGACAACGCCTGCCATCTTATGCGGACCGTCTACACCACGGTCTACCACTTCCGAGCCAACAGCTCAGAATACGTTATGATCCATCCGCTCTACCGGGATGGCGAATATCAGGGTGCTGCGGCAGTTTATCTGAATGAAAACGACTGGACAAAACTGTTCAGCCAGTACCAGTACGATGCTATCCTCACCAAACCCAACGGTGATGTCATCGCCTGTTCAAACTCCTCCTTCCTCTCCCAGAAGAACGCCAACAAGTATCTGCCCGCCGATGCGGCGCAGTATGTGCGAGTAAACGGGAACCGCTATCTACGCAGCAGCCGCTCGCTGGAAAACGGCACGGTGTTGGCTTACTCCTTCATCTACTCGCCCACGAATTACAGTTATCTCTTCGTGGGTCTGCTCCTGATCGTACTGCTGGGGCTGAGCTGGGCAGCAATGTTCGCCCGTATCATGCACGCTATGACTGAGCAGATGGTAAAGTCGGTGGACACCCTCGTGCGGGAGATCCGCATCATCCGCAAGGAGGACCCTGATCACATCATCGAGATCGACACCGGCGATGAGATCGAGGAGATCGCCCGTCAGGTCAACAAGATGGTCCGCAGCATTCAGGAGCTGAGCCAGCGCAACATCGCTCTTGCCGAAGTGAACAACCGGATGGAGATGCAGAATCTTCAGGCGCAGATCAATCCCCACTTTATTTATAACACGCTGGACAATATCCGCTATCTTATCCCGACAGACCCCCAGCGAGCCCAGCAGCTGATCGGGCGGTTTATCGGCATCCTGCGCTACAGCATCAACAACACAAAGCACAATGTCACTGTTAAAGATGATCTGAAATACCTGCAGGATTACCTTGTGATCCAGTCCACCCGCTTCGGTGCGAATTTCTCCTACGAGATCGACATCGACGACGCCTGCATGGAGTTCATCATCCCGAAGCTGCTTTTACAGCCCTTGCTGGAAAACAGCATCAAATATGGATTCCAGAAAAAGCCCTGCATCCATATAAGAGTACGGGGCTGGCTGGGGGAGGATGCGCTCTATTTCACGGTAGAGGACAACGGCGGAGGCGTGGACGAGACCATGCTGGAACAGCTGCGAGACATCCTGCGCTCGGATGAAGTGAACATCGAGCACAATGGTCTGCAGAACATCAACCGTCGCATCTGGCTGGGCTACGGCGGTGACAGCGGACTGACCATCGACAGCACCGAGGGCGAAGGCTTCACGGTGAAACTCAAGCTCCGGCTGGGAGGAATGTAAACCATGTATCGCGTTCTGCTTGTAGAAGATGAAGAGATCATCCGCAAGGGCATTCGCTACTCGGTACCGTGGGAGGAGTGCGGCTGCTCGGTGGTGGGCGAGGCAGAGAACGGGGCAGCAGGTGAAGAAAAGATCGCTGAACTGCAGCCTGACATCGTCATTACCGACATTACCATGCCGGTAAAAAACGGTCTTGAGATGATCGCCGACACCCGGGAGAAATTCAACTATATCGCCATCATCCTGACAGGCTACTCGGAGTTTGAGTACGCCCAGCAGGCTATCCGGAACGGCGTATCGGATTATGTGCTCAAGCCTCTCGACATGGACGAGATGCGTACTGCGCTGGAGAAGGCTGTCCGCCTTGCGGGGGATAACCAGTACCTCCAACAGCGGGAGGACGGGGCAGAGGCCGTCCGCAGCCGGACAGCTCTGCCGCCATTAAGCGAAGATAAGGTCACTGACCCGCTGGTGCTGCGCATCGTAGCCTATCTGAAAGAGAATTACCAGAGCAAGATAACACTTGCTGACCTTCAGGAACAGTTCCACTACTCGGAACGATACATCAACCAGAAGTTTCAGAAAGAGCTTGGCACAACGGTCATTGACTACCTCAACCGCTGCCGCATTCAGAACGCTCTGGAACTCATCCGGAAGGGAAAACTGCCCATCTCCCAGATCGGCTGGGAGTGCGGCATTGGTGAGTACAAATATTTTAACCACGTTTTCAAAAAATACATAGGCTGCTCGGTGCGGGAGTACCAGAGTACCTTGAAATAAGTGTCTATGAAAAAATACCGAACAGCCGCTGTTCGGTATTTTTTCCATTTGTTCTGCAATTTGAGTATTATTTTTGTGCTATAAGCATTAAAATGGGACTATCGAAAGGTTTCAGGTAAAAAATGGAGGTTTTTACTATGAAAAAGATTTCTCGTCGTTCGTTCCTGATGGCTACCGGTGTTATCGCAGCTTCTGCTGCTCTGAGCGCTTGCGGCGGCTCCTCCGCCAGCACCTCTTCTGCCGGTTCTACCGCTGCTTCCACTGCCGCTTCTGGTACTGCTGCACAGGGCGGCGGCGACCTCGTGATCTACTCGCCCAACTCTGAGGGCCTGCTGAACGCCACCATTCCTCTGTTTGAGGAAAAATACGGCGTCAATGTCGAGCTGATCCAGGCCGGCACCGGCGAACTGGTCAAGCGTATCCAGTCCGAGAAGAACGATCCCTACGCAGATGTCCTGTTCGGCGGCTCCTGGTCGCTGATGTACACCAACGAGGATCTGTGGGAGCCGTATGTTTCCGCCAACGATGCAAACGTCATCGACGCCTACAAAAACAAGTGCGGCTTCATCACCGGCAACGTGCTGGACGGCAGTGTCCTCATCGTCAACACCGACCTCATCGGTGACATCAAGATCGAGGGCTACGAAGATCTGCTGAACCCGGCCCTGAAGGGTAAAATCGCCACTGCCGACCCCGCCAACTCTTCTTCCGCTTTCGCACACCTGACCAATATGCTGCTTGCAATGGGCGGCTACGAGGACGATAAGGCATGGCAGTACGTCCACGACCTGTTTGAGAATGTGGACGGCAAGATCTGCGAAAGCTCCAGCGGCGTTTACAAGGGAGTTGCCGATGGCGAGTATGTGGTAGGTCTGTCCTATGAGGATCCCTGTGCTCAGCTGGTTCTGGACGGCGCACCTGTCAAGATCGTTTACATGAAGGAAGGTACTGTCTTCCTTCCTGCTTCTGCCACCATCATCAAGGGCGCAAAGAACATGGACAATGCCAAGCTGTTCATTGACTTCATCCTGAGCGAGGAAGTCCAGAACATCTGGGGCAGTACCCTGACCAACCGTCCTGTTATGAAGGACGCTGCCACCAACGATGCCATGACCCCGATGGCAGACATCAATGTCATCGAAGAGGACATCCCCTACGTCAGCGCCCACAAGGCAGAGCTGGTGGACAAGTACACTGAGATCTTCACCGATCTGCAGAGCAAGTAATTCAAAGGGCAGCAGGAGGCTAGTATGAGCAGAATATCAGTCAAAGACGCAGTAAAGCGCTACGGGAATAATACGGTCATCCCGGACCTGAATCTGGAGATCGGAGATGGTGAGCTGTTCACCCTGCTGGGTCCCTCCGGCTGCGGCAAGACCACCCTTCTCCGTATGATCGCAGGCTTCAACTCCATTGAGGGCGGCGACATCTTCTTCAACGAGAAGCGCATCAACGATATGGACCCCAGCAAGCGCAACATCGGCATGGTGTTCCAGAACTATGCCATCTTCCCGAACCTCTCCGTCCGGGACAATGTGGCATTCGGTCTGAAAAACCGCAAGGTGGACAAGGCCGAGATCAAGAAGCGGACGGATGAGTTTCTGAACCTGATGCAGATCATGCAGTATGCCGACCGGATGCCCAACCAGCTTTCCGGCGGTCAGCAGCAGCGTATCGCACTGGCCCGCGCACTGGTCATCTCGCCGGACGTGCTGCTGATGGACGAGCCGCTTTCCAATCTGGACGCAAAGCTCCGTGTCGAGATGCGCAGCGTCATCCGCCACACCCAGAAAAGCGTAGGCATCACCACCGTGTACGTAACCCACGATCAGGAAGAGGCAATGGCCATCAGTGACCGTATCGCCGTTATGAAGGACGGTGTCATCCAGCACGTTGGCACGCCCCGCGACATCTACCAGCGCCCGAAGAATGTCTTCGTTGCCACCTTTATCGGTCGCACCAACATCGTGAATGCCCACGTCAAGGACGGCATCATCACCTTTGCCGACGGCTACCATGAGCACATTGACGCTCTGGACAAGGCTGCCGAGCAGGATGTGCGCTGTTCCATCCGCCCGGAGGAGTTCATTATCTGCAAGGACGGCACCGATGGCATCCACGGCACCGTGCAGGAGTGTACCTACCTCGGTCTCAACACCCACTACACCATTGACACCGATCAGGGCGACTCGGTGGAGATCGTGGAGGAGTCCTCCATTGGCGAGGGTCTCAAGAAGGGCGAGAAGGTGCTGCTGAAGGTCAAGAAAGAGAAGATCAACGTCTTTACCAAGGACGGTGATACCAATCTCATCAGGAGCGACGCTTATGAAAAACAATAATAAGTTCCGTCTTGATGTCTGGGGAGCCATTACGCTGGGGACCATCGCACTCTATGCACTGTTCCTGCTTTACCCGATGGCATACCTGATCCGCCAGTCTGTGCTGGACCCCGACACCGGCGGTTTCACGCTGGCTTATTTCACGAAGTTCTTTTCCAAGAGTTACTATTTCGATACCCTGATCAACAGCTTCAAGGTATCCATCACAGCGACGGTGCTCTCCATCGCCATTGGCACCCCACTGGCATACCTGTTCACGATCTTTAAGATCAAGGGCAAGTCCGTGCTGAATATCCTCATTGTGGTGGCATCTATGTCGGCTCCCTTCATCGGTGCCTACTCATGGATCCTGCTGCTGGGCCGCAGTGGTATCATCACCACCTTCTTCAAAAACCTCGGCATCGCCATCCCGGACATCTACGGCTTCGGCGGCATCGTGCTGGTCATGACGCTCCAGCTGTTCCCGCTGGTGTTCCTCTACGCCAAGGGTGCACTGAAGAATATCGACAACTCCCTCATTGAGGCGGCTGAGAACCTCGGATGCTCTGGCATTGCCTGCTTCTTCAAAGTGGTCGTGCCTCTGATCATGCCCACCCTGCTGGCTGCGGCTCTGCTGGTGTTCATGCGATCCTTTGCAGACTTCGGCACCCCGATGCTGATCGGTGAGGGCTACCGTACCTTCCCTGTTGTCCTTTACACTGAGTTCATCAACGAGGTAGGCGGCAGCGACGGCTTTGCAGCCGCTATCGCCGTCATTGCTATCGTCATCACCACGCTGGTGTTCCTCGTCCAGAAGTACGTTTCCAACAAGAACGCCTTCGCTCTGAACAGTATGCACCCCGTGGAGGAACGGGAGGCCCGCAAGGGCATCAACGCTCTGGTGCATCTGGCTGTCTATCTGGTGGTGGGCATCGCCATCATGCCGCAGGCCTACGTCATCTACACCTCGTTCAAGAACACGCAGGGTAAAATCTTTGTGGACGGCTACTCGCTGCAGAGCTACCAGACCGCCATCGGCAAGCTGGGTCGCAGCATTCAGAATACCATCATCATCCCCCTGTTGGCACTGGTCGTCATCGTGCTGCTGGCTGTTCTCATCGCTTATCTGGTGGTGCGCCGCCGCAATGCCCTGACCAACGTGGTGGACATCCTCTCGATGATCCCCTACATCGTGCCCGGCACGGTCCTTGGCATTGCGCTGCTCATCGGCTTCAATAAGCCCCCGCTCCTCATCAGCGGCACCATGCTCATCATGGTAGTAGCCCTCATCATCCGGCGTCTGCCCTATACCATCCGCTCGTCGGTGGCTATCCTGCAGCAGATCCCCATGAGCATTGAGGAAGCTGCCATCTCGCTGGGTGCTTCCAAGATGAAGGCATTCTTCCGCATCACGGTGCCCATGATGGCCTCCGGCATCATCTCTGGTGCCATCCTGAGCTGGGTCACCATGATCAGTGAACTGTCCACCGCCATCATCCTGTATACCGGCAAAACCAAGACCCTGACGGTGGCAATCTACACCGAGGTCATCCGCGGCAACTACGGCACTGCAGCCGCATTGTCCACCATTATGACTATCCTGACCGTCATTTCCCTGCTGGCCTTCAGCAAGCTCAATGGCGGCAAGGATATCAGCCTTTAAGTAGTTTCCCCATTCTCCTTCAATCACTGAGTTTCCAAACCGGGCTGCTTCGCCGCAACGCAGATAGCCCCCAACGGAAAAATGAGACAGGCTTCCCGAAAGGCGGGTCGCCTGTCTCATTTTTGTTGTAAGTTGGACGCTTGGGGACTTTAAACCTTTGCGATCCCGAAAAGATATTCCGATTCGGCACGGTTTAGAACTTTTTGATGAGCCACAGGATCAGGATAATGGCGATCGACACAGCAAGCGTGATCAGGAAGCTGTGGTCTTTCTTTCCGTTTTCCGGTTTGGCAGGCTCTGCCGGCTTTTGCTCCTGTTTCAGAGAGAGGATGCCATCCCCCAGCCGCTTCTTTTGGGAATTGTTGTTGCGGCGATACCCCTAGAGTAGACAGAGTAAAGTGCCTTGAAGGGATTTACTTGAATCCCTTCAATATCTACGTTTAATACTTCTTCATATGCCTTCTGAATTTCCTGATCTGTGTGTTTTCGATTACATACTGAATCAAATACACTCTTGATGTTCTCTCGGCGCGTATCGATTTTTGCTGTGTCAAAATTGTATTCCTTCAGCAATCCGTGCTCCACTAAAATCCGTGCCTCAATCATTTTCAAGATATATGCATGGTCTTTTAATGCTTCTTCAAAGCACATCATCGTATTAACAGGATTGGCAAGCTTTTCCTTTCCTGTCCGTCCACCCTGAAGGTAATCCCTTCTATAATCTGTCTTCTCCTCATATAAGAAGCAGGACAATCCACACGGACTGCCCTGCAAAAGTAAAGGGAGAGCATCCGAAGACGCTCCCCCAGTTGTACATATGAATTTTTTAGCTGATGCCCAACTCTTTCATCAGCCGAGTGCGGTACTCCTTATCTTCAGAAGCCCGTTTTGCATCCTCAATGCGGTTTTGATCGAAGAGATTCTTCATGAGCAGAGCTACACTATTTGCGCCTTCAGCCTTTCCACGATTTTCCACTTTATCAAGCACATCGCACATATTGCGTGGGCCTCCGGTCTTATCGAATGCCAAATTCTTTTATCAACTGATCGCGGTACACTTCATCTTCAGATGCCCGCTTGACATCATCAATACGGCCTTGATTGAGGAGTTTCTTGACAAGGAGAGCCATTTGATTTTTGCCTTCAATTTCACCCTCAGCCTTACCTTTCGCAACGCCTTTTGCAATGCCTTTTTCAATGCCTCTGCTTTCCACTTTATCAAGCACATCACACATATTGCGTGGGCCTCCTTTCTGGCCATCGGTATTTGTATTGTACGCTTCCTCAAACCGATTATCATTCGTCATAATACTTAGCAGCTGAAGCGTTTCCTGCACATGGGTCAAATCCTGCGAACTCGGAATGTAGTCGCCGTTTTCCCGCTTCTGCACGAAGTAGTCTGCAACGACCTTAAAATCGCTCTGGAAAAGTTCTACCTGCTCGTGGGTCAGATATGCAATCTGGAACAGATTGATCTTATAGTCGTTGACATACGGCTCAAACTCTTTGGGAATATTCAGTCGCTCTTTCAGGGAAAGCGGCCCATTTCACGGTTTATCATGGCCGAAGTAGAGCACCAGCGTCACGACCGGATAGAGATTTTCGCTATCGCCAAGTAACTGCGCCCGGTACTCTGTGCCATCGTAACCCATGACACGGAGCGGCATATTGGGATCAGAAGCGGTCTGGTTTTTAAAACCGATACAGGCCACGCGAATATTTCCGTTCTTCCAGCGTTTGGCAACATCTCGCTCAATTTCACGAATCTTGCCATCTGCCTTGTAGTAGGAGCGTGGAGCCTGATCTTCCAGTTCATCTGCAGACAGAACCTGTTTGCCGTTGAACAGAAGCACGTTCACAATGTCCGAAAAGACATCGTTATAGGATTCCAGAATTTTTTCAGATGTATCCTTTTGCGCCATCCCATCACCTTCTTTTCTCTTGTTATTATAGTAGCATACAGATGTGAAATTTACAAGCATTTGCCTTATGCTACGTTCAATCTGGTGGCTTTACTCATCTCCTTCAATCAATTCCTCCATTGATACATCCAGCGCTTGTGATATTTTGTAAAAGGTATCCCATCCTATATACACATTGCCAGTTTCAATTTTCGATATTCGTTTCTGGTCAGTTTCAATTTTATTCGCCAAAGTAGCTTGCGACCATTTTTTTGTTCACGATAATCTTTGATATGTATACCAAGCTTATATGCGGGACTTCCTACGCCTTTCTTTTTCATGTCAAAAAACTCCCTTAATTCGTTTGTATTTTGATATGGCCATGTCATTGACTGTATTATATCAGTTCACCTTTCAGAAAATAATGGCAGTTCAAATTTAATTATTTCAGCTTACAGTCGTTGTTTTTTTCTACATTCTAGCCTCGTTCATAATTTATACATTATTTAGAGAATAAAGCAGAAGGAGCTGAGCCATTTCGGAAAAGGCTCAGCTCCTTCTGCTTTATTCTCTATTATCCATTTTAATTTACATCTTTTGATAACATTTCAAGATCAATTTTATATTCATCATGCATTTTGTATAAGTTCGTTTTATTGCCTTCTTCCCGAATTTCAAAGTCTAGTTCTTCTAGTTGCAAGGCAATTCTCTCATCCAAAAGTTTTACTATATCATTCGTACAATTGACACTACATTCTCTTCGTATTATAGCTATCTCATCTTCCAACGACGTTGGTATCACTGATTTTTCTCTGTTATCATCCAATACTCCTACTTCTACAACTTGTAGCCAAACATTTATGATGCATTTCTTCCAACAACATCCTACTATTAAGTCAAACCACTCTTCATCAAATTCATCCCCTGCCATTTTCTTCCGATCTTCTATATATGCCCACGTCAGATTTAATGATTCTAATGCATCTTTGGTTTTGGCTAATTCTCCTTCAAATAATTCCTTCCATCGCCTTTCAACAGTTTTTTGTTTTATTCCTATTGCAGGGTTCTCAATCAATGAATCAAAGCCGTCTCTAATCAAATTTTTCAGCCATTCACTTGCTTCATAATTCCTTTCGTTCTTTATTAACCACAAAATATCGTCATTGTCGGCTCTATCTTCATTGCACCAAAGCAAATACATAAAAAATTCCGCATTTGCTGAAGTCACATAAAATCGTCCTTTTGATTGACTTTTTTTGTCTGAGCAGCTCATGTGCATTGATACTTTTCGATTTCATTGGAATTGGTCCAACGACTGTGTCAATTGCATAATAAAGACGCTTTCGAAGCGATCTCATAAATTCCGTTTCATCTGTTTCTTCTAATACACCTCGATTGTCTAGATAATTCATTACCATTTCGCATGTTATTAATTTACTTTTTTCTTCACTTTTACCTACTATTTTTCTAGATTTTTCATCAGAAATATCATAATCATCCACAATCCACTGTAATATTGCTTGGTCAAGTGATATATCGTTCCTTGAACTGCTTTTTTCTTTCCTTTATTTTCCATAATCTTTCTTCTACAATCTGCAAAAAACAAAACCCTCCCCGGCAAAACCATTCAGTTTCACCGGGGAGGGTTATCATACGCTTATCTTCCCATGTTTTGCAGGATCAGTGCATCTTGATGCAACAATCTTACTTTCTGGGATTTTTGATAGCAGCCTGGGCGGGTGCCAAAATTACAGAGCGTTCGGAACAACAGTATGAAATTCAGGAACTACTGTTTTCGCCTTTTGCAATTGCTTCAACCTGATACTGTAATAGGTCCTCCGGCAACATTGAACACTTCTTCTCATCAAGTGTTTTGCGTAGCTTTTGTTCCAATTCCTTAAACAAAAGGTCTTGAAAACACCATGGGCTTGCGCTATTCGAGTACTCTTTAGCTTTTCTCTCAGCCAATGCTTTTTCTTCCCGTAGTTCAGCAATTTTATCTTCCAACTTTGGTGCCCGGCCTATGCACTCTAGCAAACCCTCCAATCGTTTGATTTTCTCTCCTTTTGTATAATATTCTTCAATTATGCTCGCCGCATCCCGTTTCAATGTAGTCTTTGAACGTCCTTCAAATTTAGGATCTGCTGCACACCAAGCATATAACTGATTTAAAAAAATCGCTTGATTTGCAGAGCTTGTATACCATTCAAATGTAGCATTTTCCCAGCTTTGAATCAAATACATCCTTTGAGGATTTTTTTCTAGAGACTCAATGCATTTACAGAGCATTTCATAAGTCTCACCCCCTAATTCTTCTAAGCTTTTTAGAAGTACTGCATAGTCTTCCGTCGTTGTTGGTTTTTCTTTTCTTAGGTGGCGCTGCACCCATTGATCGTATTTTTGTTTCTCAATGTCGTTTGTCTCTTCGGATTGATTGTGCGCCCAAGCCGTTCTCAATGCTTTAATCGTATCAACACATGCCCTTAAATCTTCAGATGCTTCACACGGATACTCATTATTCTTCAACCAACCTTTTTTCGTTAGCTTGCGAATAATACAGCTGCTGTCTATTACCGCCTTATACAAATTCAAACAGCCTGCCACAAATTTTGCATCTTCACTAAATACATCCACACATGGCTCATAATGACATATCAGAAAAAGATGCTCTGCTATTTTTGTTCGGACAAGTTTATTCAACTCTTCTGCAGGAGTATTTGAAAACAGAATATTTTCCATTTTTTACCTCCGCTCCTGCCCATTATCTTTATATGCCGAGAATCCATTATAGCCAATTCCCAAAATCAGCCCACACAGATATTCGTTTTCCCGGGGTGGATTGTTCATACTGGTTACACCAACCATACGGTAACGAACCTTGTGCATCCCACTCAAGTAAGGGTCATCTGTTTCCAAATGGATCCAAGCTGTCCTCCCTTCCAGCTTTTCAATCATACCATTATAATGAATTGGACCATCCTGGTCACAATAAATAAACGGAACTCTCATTCTAGGAGATCTAGTAAAGAGATCCACTCCAATACCTTGAATAATCTCCTCACATTTTTTGAAATCGCGAGTACATTGCAATACCGCCAGCGCTCGAATCAATGAAAAAATCGGCCGTGCGCGGTTTCCAACAGTGTTGCTCTGCGCAGCTTCACAGCACAACTCGCTGATACGCCTTATCTCTTTCCATTGAGTTGGTAAGAGTTGAATTTTTTGTCCTTCTTTTTCCATCAGGCGGTAACCTGTGGCGTTCATCCATACCGCTCTTAGGAGAAGACTCAGTGCAAAGTAATTTCCCTGAATGCATGTTTTATTAGGTTCCTCTTGCATAAATTCTGCAACTTTTCGGCAAGTATTACGCTGCTCTTTCGTAAGTTCTAAGTCGCCAAGCTTCCTGTTTTCTCCCGTAACACCTGCCGCATCCAGTTCTTGCTGGCAAACAAATGTAACCGCCGTTGCCTGATTCGTTTCAATCATCTCATGATATAGCTGTGCAAACTCCGGTTTCATTGTATTTTTCTGAACATCTCGAATTGTAACTTTGTACTCCGTAGCGAACTCTTGAATTTTGAGAAGGTGTTCTTGGATCTCATCGTGGTCATCCGCACCCCTGTTTTGAATCTCAAGAACTGCACAATCATCTGCAATTAGCTTTGTTTCACTTAAGTATTTCAGTTTTTGCTGTTCATTCAGATCTCCGTGTTCATATACTTCCTCAAATGCATCAAAGAGTGCATTATAAACATGGCCATTCTCTGGACTATAAAGGATTGCCTTATAGAGTTGCTCATAGATATCTCTATAATTCAATCCCGGCAACATGCCCATGGTTTTACCAAACTTATCGCGATATCTTCGATAATTTTTCTGCAGCCAAATATTGCAGCGAGTTATTTCAACAATCAAACCGTTTTTCTGATCCGAAAGGTATTTTTTCTCTCTGGTACCTGTCGGCACTTCATCAATTCCTCGTTCAAGATATTCCAGTTGACGATTTGCAAAAGTAATGGTCTCTTCCAACTCTTTAATTCGCTTTTCATAACTTTCTTCTGTGTAAGTCTCCGGCTTAGACTTATAAAGTTCTTCCCACTTTTTTCCATAATATTCACGAGAGTATGTTACTAACAGTGTAGCAAATCCTGCATCCCTGTCTGGAACAACATTGCATACCGTTCTCAATGTTTGAACAATTTTTTCACTTTGCCGTAAAATGTCACTATGTTCCTGCCTTTTTTCACCGTTTTCACGAAATGCTGTATACTGTGAGTTCGGCCCCATCAGTCGGATAAGTTGCTGTAGGTTTCGTGCAAAAGAAGACGGAAGTTCTTCCCAATGTTCTTGATATACTCTCAGAATTTCGCACAGCAGTTCAACCTGTTGATTTGCATTAATTCCATTCCGACTCAAAAAAATCTCTGCCTCTAATGGGTTACGGAAGCTAAATGCGTAATCACTTCCATCTTTCATTTCACTGTAATGAATCCATGGAATTCTTGTTGTAAGAACATTATACAATTCCACATTGATAGGTTTATCTTTTTCATAACTATTTTCTTTTAGCATCCATACCGCAATCGCATATGGAACTTCCAGTTTAAACCGTCCAAACAGCGCAATGCATGCATTAAATTTTTCCAAGTTATATTCGCTTGAACTTTCCTCGGCCTGTTTTTCAATCCGTTGCCGGATACTTTCCATTTCCTCCCTCGAAAGCCCCGCTTCTATAAACGCCTGCGCGATTGAACCCAAATTATTCGTGTTTTCTTGTGAGAACGTCTTGTCCAGTTGTTTCACCACATAATGATTGACCATTAATTCTTCTCGACCAAGTGCTCTTTCCAGATTTGGTCGTAGCAAATTTATGATTCGATAAAAGCATTGGAAAATGTCCATCTGATCCTGAAGATTTTTCTTTTCCAACTGTAATTTCTGATTTTCAATCCCTGAGTATGTCTTAATTTTTTCCCAGAAATCATTTTTTTCCTTGGTATTCATTTCACGGTCAGTGTTAATATAGCAACAGCCATTCTCCAAAAACATTTGTGATGCCACATCTGTACTTTGCACAAAATGTTTTTTTCCATCCTCTATATAAGAGAAACATCTTCTCTTACTTGTTTTCTCAACAGGTGTTTCATATGCACTGCATACCAAAACAAACCTCCGCCCTCGATTCAGTAGCATCTGTGAAAGATGCTGTGCGTTGGAGGTAACATTTCGATACGATGAGCAATCCCAAATCAAAAGAATTCGGGCATCTCCATCACAAGCATCAATTTTTTCCATCAAAGTTTTCAGCGCATCACCTTCTTCGCTTTTATCAGAGAACAGTAGCGTGTCATTGTCAATAAAGATAACAGGATTATTATGCTCACTATAAATTTCATACGCCAATGCTGCAAGAGCAACACTTTTACTGCTACCAGGCGCTCCACACAAAATAATAGGCATTTCCTTATCAGCACCAACAATTGCTTCTCCTAACAGTTCCCGTTTTACGGCACACTTTAATACTATTTCAAATTCTCGTGAAACATGAAAGTCCGAATTTTTCAAATAACCATACCACTGTGGTCCATCCGCAGAACTTCTTATCAAGAAATTATAGAACCATTTTGCTTGCATTACCTTTCCATAAGGTCGCACTGCAAAAACTTTCTGCTCGGTCAAAACAAATGCTAGTTTTCGATATGGTAAGAATTCTCGGCTAGAAATTGTAACTGCCTTTCCATTTTTATAGAAAATTTCATATTGCGCATCAGAGTCGTTAGATTTCACCTCGTCAGATTGATTCCATTCATATCTCGCCTTAAGTACTTCATCCAGCGACTCCGTATGAAATTCTATTCCTTTCAAATCTGCTAATTTTTTCAGTTTTGTTTCTTCACTTTTTTCACTCCAAAACTGAATATTGTCTGCGATTGCACAATCATTATAGACTGCTGTAGCAAAGGCGCGATACGGCATATCATTGTCTGTTTCTGGGGCATATCCAACAACTACCATCGCGTTATGATTGTCAATCATTTTGCACAGTCTCTTCATCATTCCCTGCGCACGCCGAACACGGTATTCTTCTTCACTCTCTCCAGTAATTTCAAGCGTTTGGCATTCTTCCTCATTTAACGACTCATCTTTTTTCCAAACGTACACAACCGGAAATTCATCATTTTTCCATAGATTTGCCGCCGTAATGTCGCCTTCATCGCTGTAGATCTTAATATGGATACCTTGAAGTTCTTCCAACGGAAGTGTGTTTCGACTTGTTGCAATAATTTTCCAAGGGTACAAACCTATGATTTGTCTTACTACATCCTCTTTCATATTCCGTCCAATGAACAGGATTGCGTTTTTCATTCTTAACTTGCCTTCAAAATCCGCAGCAAGTCCCACAAATCGTTCTTCACCAAGAGCCATTAAAGGTTCTCCTTTCGTATAATGATTAATTCATCTTTAATTTTCCCATCTGTCTCAAAATCGCATTTTTCGTACCATCATTCAAATAAGCCTCGTTCAGTGTTTTCTTAGTATAATTCAAATACGTTCTAGAAGTTTTTTCTGTCAGAAGTTCTGTAAAGTAACGCTCCCAACTAAAATATTTCTTACTATCGATGTAGTCAGACGGTGTCTGCAAAATCTGTACAATCTCTGCATCTTTTAGAATTCCAGAGGAAAGTATCAGCCATTCAAAAGATTCTGGCAAATATAGTACTAAATTTTCTCTTGTCTGTACCAACTGCAATACTCTGTCCATCTCCGGTCCAAATACTGCACCGTCTGCAATCACCAGAATCTTTTCATCCTTATGTGCTTTTAAATAAGAAAACACATTTGATTTTCCATTTGCAGTATCACACCGCATTTGATGTTCTGAGCAGACCGCTTCAAAAAACTGATACCCTGAATTGCTGTCCTCCGTCAGGATCTTCTCCGGTTTAATATTTTCAGTCGTACTATCAGGGTAAATTCGATAGAATGAGTGGTAACTCTGCTTCAGAGAACCATACTTACCAGAAGTCCTAATACCATAAACTTCTTCCACACTGTATGGCAGAGCCGACAACCCTTCCCGCGTTACGATAACATAATAGTTATCTGTCTGCTGAATCGCACGTGCAAAGTCTTTGGTCTTGACAAACTCATTTCCTTCGTCGATAAAAACAATGCTATCCTGAATATTGCCAAGCTGTCCCTTCCAAAGATTTCCTTCTACCACGTAGCAACTTTTATCACAATTGAGAGTGACCGGTCCACTGTCTCCATCGTTCATATGCGTACGAACCATATCCACCAGGGTCGTTTTACCTGTTGCGCTATCCCCACGAATAATGGTTAAGTTGCGTCGCAGGTCAAACTCATATTTCAGGTACTTTGTGCTGATGACAACTTTATGAATTCCTTTCATTTCTGTCAGCCCCTTTACACAAATTCCCCTGCGACCCAAATCAGTTCTTCCATACTGTGAACGATTTGATTCGTATTTAATACTTTTACTGTAAATGGCTTTTTGCCAAAATCCATCAGGTGGCGCAGATTCACTGTGCGATCTTCCCTCTCTGCAATTTTAAGCAGCCACTTTGCGCAATTGTCACCACAAGTCGATATATTGAACACTTTCTCTGGCTCAAACTTTACCAAAATCAGTGTCTTTACACCACCAGACAAACCAATCGGTGGAATTTTACCCAAGACCGGGCTGTCAATTACACCACTGTCGATAACGGTAGACTTATCCACATCCTGAATCATTTCCTTGACCATCGGGTCAACGATCCAGTCTTCCTCGTAATCGTATTTGAAATAAGAAGCCGTATTGTACACCGCTTCCTTCATATCACCGTAAAAAATGTTCAGCATAGTATCACCTCATTGATGTACGTACTTCTGCTATCATTGTACCCTCTTTCAGCTTACAAAACAAGATGTAAAAAGCTCTTGGCCTCCATTACAGAAGCCAAGAGCTTTTATCTTCTTTGTCCTATCAGATTTTATTTCCGGGGAGACTTAATCGCAGCCTGGTCGGCGGTAAAGACCCCGGCCAGCGCATCGCCCTTGAACCATACCAGGGCGAACACGGCGCAGCCAAAGGCGAGGCCGATGCCAATGCCGGTGAACATGGACTGTCTGGCACGTTTTTTGCTGCCTGCCCCGATATTCTGCGAGACAAACGCTGCCATCGACTGCATCAGTGCGCTGGGGATCAGCATGGCAAAGTTGACGATCTTGCAGGCCACACCGTAACCGGAAGATGCTTCCAACCCAAGACGGTTGACGAAGGCGCAGAGTGCAAGGAAAGAGAGCTGGGTCAGAAACTCCTGCAGAGCCAGCGGCAGACCGATGCTGAGGAATTTGCGGCACTGGGGATTCAGGCGGAAATCAGCCTTGCAAAGTTTGAACGGCAGGTGCTTTTTCAGCAGCATGATCACTGCGCACACCACGCTGACAGCCTGCGCTGCCACTGTGGCAATGGCTGCACCGGCGGCATCCAGATGCAGCCCGGCCACCAGAAACAGATCGCCGAAAACATTCACGATGCAGGCTACAAGCACAAACAGCAAGGGCGACTGGCTGTCGCCCAGGCCGCGGAAGATCGCGGCCAGCAGGTTATAGGCCACGATAAAAAAGATGCCGGCACCGCAGATGCGGACATAACCGGAAGTCAGGCCGAGGGCTTCTTCCGGGGCCTGCATCAGGACGGAAATGGGCCGCGCAAACCCGACCAGCACAACGAACAGCACAGCCGAGATCAGCGCGAATACAACAATAGAGCCGCCGATGACCTGCCCGATGTACTGCGGCCGCTTTTCGCCCAGATACCGGGCGATGAGCACGGTGATGCCCATTGCAAACTGTGTTACCACGAAGGTGACAAGGTTCAGCACCTGGCTGCCGGTGGACACGGCCGAAAGGCCAGAGGTTGAGCCGAAGTGTCCAACCACAAGCAGGTCTACCGCGCCGTAAGCGGCCTGCAGCACCAGTGCACCCAGAACGGGCAGCATAAAAAGCACCAGCTTTTGCAGGATGCTGCCCTGCGTAAAATCAGATTTATCACTTTTCATGGACGTTTCTCCTTTCACACATGACCTGATAGAATTTTTCAATGGTCCGGATGGTACACTCTGCGTCTGCCTCCGGGATATCGTCCAGACAGGGGGCAAGACTCTGGAAATAGTCGCTGTCGTATTTTTTCGAGAGCAGCCTGCCTGCGTCTGTGAGCAGCAGATAGGTCACCCGGCCATCCTCGGCCGAAACCTGCTTTTGCAGGTAGCCCTTGCGCTCCATCTCCTTTACGGTGCGGGTCACACCGGGGCGGGGCAGGTTCAGCGCATCGCTCAGGTCGGAGACTCTGGCCCGCACGCCCTTTGCTTCCAGCCTCTGGATGACATCCAGATACTGAATGTAAGAGGACGTCACACCATCGGGCAGGGGAGGCAGCAGGTCCCGGGCACGCTTTGCCAGATAGCAGGTATCCATCAGCTGCTTGATAAGCTCGATCGTCATAAAAAGTCCTTTCTGAAAGTTGCTTATGATAATTATCTTTGGTAAGATATAATGACACGAAAGGATTTGTCAAGAGCTTTTTTACAGGCAGGCCCGGATGCAAAAAACGAGATGCAGCACCTTCCAAGACAGAAAAGGTGCTGCATCTCGTTTTTATATGGGGGAAAGGAAAGAATGGCAGGCAGAAAGATCATTCGGCGCACAGGCCGCCAAGGATCTGGATGAAATCCGGATAACTGGAAGCGGAAGCCAGCTGTTCCAATGTTTTGTAGTCGCTGCATACGCGGGGAAGGTAGGAGAAGATGTCGGAAAAATCCGACAGATCGCTCTTGGAAACGCAGATCATGAAAATGATGCGCACGCTGCTGGTGCCCCAGCTCAGCGGTTTGCGCAGCAGGGACACGGCGATGGCCGAGCGGGCAGCGCGGCAATCAGACGGGTGCGGAATGGCGATCATGCCAAAATTGGTGGGGGAGATCTGCTCCCGCTCCAGCGTACTTTCGATAAATTCTTGCGGTACGATGCCGCGGGCGCACATCTGGCCGCCGATGGTGCGGATGGCGCTTTCGCGGTCGGCGTAGTCTGCACCGGGGGTGAACAGGTCGGCATCGATCAGCGTTTGCAGCAGGCTGATCAGGCGTTCTTTTTCACGCGCTGCCTTCAGGCGGTGGATCACGTCGCTGATGGCCTGGCGGTCATTGCTGCTGATAAAATTGGAGATGAGCACCACAGGCGGCTCTGCGGTGAGCGGAAGGGTGGAGAGGATCATATCACACTTCAGCCCGGCCAGTTCGTGCGGGGCGGTAACGACCGATTCGATGGTCAGATCGTCCGAAAAATAGCTCTGCAGCCGGTCGAACTGGCGATGGTCGTAGGAGTAATATTGCGGGCAGAGCAATACCGCACACAGCTTGCCGCGGCGGTTATAGATGTCCTGGATGCGTGCACCGATGTGAAGCGCAATGTAGGCGATCTCATCCTCACACAGCTGCACATGCTCCTGGTGGTTGATCAGGTTGGAGATATAGACCGCAATGTCGTAGATAATGGGCGACATTGCTTTGATGCTGTGCAGCAGGGGGTTGTGGACCGACACATTCTGGCGGATGCGCACAAGCATATTATCAATGTGCAGTGCAAACGGAATGAAGAAATCAATGTCGGTCAGGTCGATGTCATACACCTGCTTCACAGCCTGAACGATGGAGTCTACCAGGCGCATCGTACTGGGGTGGATGGAAAGCGTAGCACGGCTTGGCAGCGATACATCCTGGTTGCGCACGGCGCGTGTCATGAGCAGGAGGGTGAACTGGTACTTGTTGCTGCGGGTGAAAACGATGCCGTATTCCCGCTCAAGTTCTGTGCAGATGCTGTCGATGATCGACACAAAATGCCGGTTCAGTTCAATGAGGTCGGTGGAGACCTCGTACCGCGGGGCATTGGGGGCGGTGCCAAGCTGATCCATCGTGATGAGCATGTGCAGCAGGAGATTGGTCAGAGAGTATTCGTCGATAAAAAAGTGCTGGCTGTTCAGGCAGGCAAGGATATCGCTGCGGATCTTCTGGATATCGTAGCGGGGGAAGATGGCATGGAGCGTCTCCATGCTCACAAGCGTGTGCTGCGCTTCGTTGTAGATCAGGTGGATCATGAGACGCTTTTTGTCTTTTTCACTTCCGGAAATAAACAGGGTGTTGTTTTTGGTGCGCAGCGAAAGATGATATTCTGCGATCTCATGCCGGATGAGCTTGACCTCGTTCTGCAGCGTTACCTCCGAGATGAACAGCGAAGCGGCCAGCTCGTCCAGATCCATCGGCTCGCTTCGGGAAAGCAGGGCGCGGAGGATATAGCGGGAACGTTCCTGCTGGGAGGACGGCACCTGCGCAGAAGGAGAGCTTTCTTCGGGAATCTGCTTCAAAAGTTTCACCTGGCCGCGGCCGACCTGCAGGCAGGCGGGATATTCGTCCTGAACCGAACGCAGATGGTTGCGGATGGTGCGCGGTGTGACGGAAAAAAAGGCGGCCATATCCTCTATGGCCTGCACATTGCCGTGCTGGTTCAGATACTGGATGACATCTTTTGTTGAAAGCATGGGACTGCAGACCTCTTTTTTGTGATCGGGAATCTCTCGGTTCAGAAATCCTTAATATTTTATTCTATTATATAATACCCTTTTCGCAAAAAAAAGACCTGGAATTTCCAAAATAACGGAAAAAACGCAGACTTTTTTTCCGGATCCTGCCAGGCGATAATAGAGCCAAGAAAAGGGCCGCGGCGCAGCGGCCCTGCTTCTCAAAACACCTCATGAAAGGAGAAATTATCATGAAAGCGTACAAGATCTTACTTTGCTGCGGCGCAGGTATGAGTTCTGGCTTCCTGGCACAGGCGGCACAAAAGGCGGCCAACACAAAGGCCCCCGGCACCAAGGTGGCTGCCAAGAGCCAGAGCCTGGTAGAAGATGTGATCGAGGATTACGATCTGCTGCTCATCGGCCCGCACTTCGCTTCCCACAAGGATGAGTTTGACGAACTCGCAGGCCAGTACGGCATCCCGGTGGCAGTCATTCCGCAGTCTGTCTATGGCTCGCTGGATGGCAACGGCCTGATCGATTTTGCGTTGGATGTTCTGAATAAGAGCTGACAGGAGGAAGATGTTATGAGTAAAAAACCCATGCAGAAATTCATGGATTGGCTGCAGTATAAAGTGACCCCGGCGGTGCAGAAATTTACCGAGCGGCCCTGGGTGCACGGCTTCTCCGCAGGCATCGTCAAGTGCTTGCCCTTCATCCTTACCGGCTGCCTGATCTTCTTCTACAATGTCGTGCAGCCCTACTTCCCCAACATCCTGCCCAACCTGAGCGCGGTTTCCAACTATACGTTCAGCATGCTTTCGCTGCTGGTGGCGTTTATGATGGTCTACCAGGAAATGGGCTCTCTGAAACATCGTAATTATCAGGTGGTCGGCGGCCTGACCGGCATCTGCGCCTACATCCTGGCGATGAAGGGCACCACCGTGGACGGCGTCTACTCCGTTACCTGGAACCGCTTCGGCCCCACCGGTATCGTGGTTGCGATCTGCATCGGCCTGTATGTGTCCATCATCTTCCACCTGATCGCAAAGCTGAACCTGTTCAAGAACAACAACACCATCCCTGAGTTTGTGCAGGAGTGGATCAAGAACATCATCCCCATCTTCCTGTCCATCCTGCTGCTCAAGATCGTGATCATCGATCTGGATGTGGATCTGTATCCCATCGTGCTCAAGCTGTTTGCACCCATCAATGCCATTGCACAGACCTATCCGGGCTTCATCCTGCTCAACCTGTTCTGCTGCTTCTTCTATTCTCTGGGCATCTCTGGCTGGACCTGGTCTGGCCCCCGCAACGCCATATTCATCCCCGCACAGGCTGCTAATGTGGCTGCTGTGGCAGCTGGCGGCACTGCAATGTACCTGACCACTTCCGAAGTCTGCAACGGTATCGCACTGATCTGCCTAGGCGGCATGGGCTGCACCCTGGCACTGAACATCTGGTGCCTGTTCTCCAAGAGCAAGCGCCTGAAGACGCTGGGCCGTGTCTGCATTGCCCCCGCGATCTTCAACATCAACGAGCCCATCCTGTTCGGCACCCCGATCGTCTTTAACCCCATCCTCATGATGCCCATGTGGATCTGCACCACTGTGAACGCCACCATCGTGTGGATCGTGATGCGCACCGGCCTGCTGGCCATTCCCACCATTGAGCTGGCAATGGTCGCAACCATTCCTGCACCGTTCTCCACCGTGATGTTCACCGGCGATATGCGTGGCGTAATCTGGTGGGCTGTGTGCCTGGCAGTGGATCTGCTGATCTGGTATCCATTCTTCAAGACCTACGAAAAGCAGGAAGTCGAGAAGGAGGCCGCCGAGGCTCTGGCAAAGGCATAAACCGAAAATTCGATAAAATCAAGAGGGAAAATACCACATATGAGCGATAAAATGGTAGAGGTCGCAATGGGCATTATCATCAATGCCGGCGACGCAAGGACTTGTGCTGCCGATGCGATGCAGGCCGAGCTGCGGGGAGACCGCGCTGCAGCCGATGCAAAGCTGAAGGAAGCCGACGAAGCAATCAAAAAGGCGCACAATGCGCAGACCGATGTGATCCAGGACGAGTGCCGGGGCAACCCCACGGAGCTGTCGCTGCTGTTTATGCATGCACAGGACACCGTTATGACCATCATTTCGGAGGTAAGCATGATCCGCCTGATGATACAGATGAACCGTAACCTGGAGGATAAGATCAATGGAAATCGTAACTAGTTTCCCGGAAGGATTCCTGTGGGGAGCCGCAACCAGCGCCTACCAGTGCGAGGGTGCCGCTGAAGGTTATGGCAAAAAGGATAACCAGCAGGACGTGATCAACCGTGAGATCCACGATGAATACGGCTATGCGGATGCCAGCGTTGCCAGCGACCATTACCATCACTACAAAGAGGACGTTGCCCTGATGGCAGAAATGGGGTTCAGCTCCTATCGCTTCTCCATCAACTGGGCACGCGTCCTGCCCGATGGTGTGGGTGAACCCAACCCGGAAGGCGTGGAATTCTACCACAACCTTCTGCACGAGTTGCACGCCCATAACATCGAGCCGGTGGTCACCATGTGGCACTACGACCTGCCGATGGCACTGGTGAACAAGTACGGCGGCTGGGGCAGCCGCCAGATCGTGGATGACTTTGAGTATTATGCCCGCTTCATCCTCAACGAGTACAAGGACGAGGTCAAGTACTGGCTCACCATCAACGAGCAGAGCATCGTGGTCAACTATATCGACCGCAAGAATAAGCTGACCAACGAGCAGAAATTTGATCCGAAGTTCCGCTACCAGGCAAACCACTACATGAATCTTGCTCACGCAAGAGCGGCCATCGCGGTTCACGAGATCGTGCCTGGCGGCCAGTGCGGTGCGGCACTGGATATGGCACCCTATTACCCCCACACCTGCGACCCCAAGGATATCCTGGCTGCAAAAAATGCATCCAATTTCAAAAACTATTTCTACATGGATGCCTACATCCGCGGCGAGTACACCGAATCGGTTCTGGCATATCTCAAGCGCCAGGGGCTGATGTTCGATATCCAGCCCGGCGATATGGAACTGATCAAAAAAGGCTCCGAGTGCTTCGACTTCCTGGGCATCAACTATTATCAGAGCGCCTGCGTCAAGGCACCTACCCCGGGCGCCGCACGCCGCTCCAAACAGAACAACAAGATCGGCAAGGGCGGCCATGTGGTGTACGAAGTGCAGCCAGATCTGTTTGAAGGCTGCAAGAACGAGTTCATTGGTGATACGGACTTCTCCATGCCCATCGACCCGGTCGGCCTGGAGTATGTGCTGGAGGACATCAACGATCGCTACCACATCCCGGTAATGATCTGCGAAAACGGCTTTGGTGCTTATGATAAGCTGGAAAAAGACGGTTCTATCCATGATCCTTACCGCATTGAGTACATCCGTGAGCACATCAAGGCCATGAAGGCTGCCATTGCAAACGGCGTGAAGCTGCTGGGCTACAATCCCTGGTCTGCCTTCGACCTGCTCTCCACGAGCAACGGCATCGCCAAACGCTATGGTTTTGTGTATGTGGATCGCACCGATGACGACGTGAAGGAATGTAAGCGCTACCGCAAGGATTCCTTCTACTGGTATAAGAACGTCATTGCAACCAACGGCAAAAACCTTGAGTAAGAGCTTTCTTTCATCTTAGCAGATTCCTCCTTTACGCTAAAAGGGCCGCTGCATCGTGCAGCGGCCCTTTTGCATCGGATAGCTTGAGCGAGCGACAACCACCAGCTATGCTGGTGGAGTAAAAAAGCTTTAGCCCTAGACAAAAAGAAACCTCCCGGTAGAATAGAGTGTGGGTTTGCCAACCACATTCTAGGAACAGGGAGGTTTATCTTTGAAATGAAAGATAACAAAGACATAGATAGTTTAAGCCATACAGCATGGAGATGTCAATACCATGTGGTGTTTGCACCAAAATACCGGAGAATGGTAATTTACGGCCAGATTAAAAAAGATATCGGTCAGATACTCCGCCAACTGTGTGAACAGAAAGGAATTGAAATTATCGAGGCGGAAGCATGTCCTGACCACATCCATATGTTGATAAGTTTTTCTCCAAAGTATAGCATTTCTTACGTCATGGGCTATCTCAAAGGAAAAAGTAGCCTGATGATTTTCGACAGACATGCGAATTTGAAGTACAAGTATGGCAATCGGCATTTCTGGGCCAGAGGATATTTCGTGGATACAGTAGGGAAGAACAAAAAGAAAATCCAAGAGTATATCAGAAATCAGCTGCAACAGGACCAGATTGCCGATCAGCTGAGCCTTAAGGAATTCGTGGACCCGTTTACGGGTAGCAAGGAAACCAAGGCGTAAATAAAAAACCCCTTGAGGGTTTTGCCACGAGAAAGGAATGCAGTTGGCAGACCCATTCGTGACCCCTTAAGGGTTTTTGCTAGTATTATGCCCTTCTAGGGCTTACTCAAGCAACCGGCTCAGCCGGTGGTTTTGACTGCTGTGAACTAGGGAATGATCCTGGACGGAGGTTCAGGGCTGCGATGTGCAAACCGGAAATGCTGCCGTTGCATTAAGAATCGGATCTGGAAGTGCGCTCAAAGTAGAAGTAGAAGCAGATGTTCAGCACGATTCCGACGGCGGTGGACGTAGGGGCGGCCAGACCGATCATAGTCAGGCTCGCATTGGGCTGGATGCTCATGAAGTAGGCCATGGGCAGGCGTACCAGCAAGGTCTGCACCAGACCCTGCACCATGACCCAGACAGTCTTGTTGTTGCCGTTGAAACAACCCACCATGCTGAACAGCACAGCAGTGGCGATGGTCTCTGGCGCGAAGCCTTTCAGATAGGCGAAAGCGTTTGCGATCACGGCCTGGGCGGGTGCCAAAATTACAGAGCGTTCAGATTTACGATAATACGTCATTTGAAAATTTTCAGTTGATTCCAAGCTCTTTCATCAACTCCGCACGGCTCTTTTCATCTTCGGAAGCCCTCTTTACATCGTCAATGCGATTCTGGTCAAGGAGCTTCTTTACCAGTAAAGCCATTTTGTTTTCTCCGCGGCTCTCGCCTTTCACGATGCCTTTTTCGATGCCTCTGTTTTCCACTTTATCAAGCACATCACACATATTGCGTGGGCCTCCTTTCCAGCGTCAAAGTCACTGCGTGTCCAAAAGATAAGGTTTCAACAGCTCAACCAGTTCGTAAACTTTCGTTCCGGGTGCTGACTCAGAGGGTTTCCGTCCTTCATTTTGTTTGTCCAATCGCTTTGCATTGGCAATCGCAATGTCCATGTAAGGTCGCAGCACTTCATACATATCCGGGCGGTTCTTCTCGTAACTCCCTGCGCCAATGTTTTTCAGCCAATCGCTTAGCTTCGGCCAGTAACGAGATCTATCAATATCAGTATCCATATACATAAAATGCAGCAAATACCACAGTTCTACGCACTGGTTCGACCATACAGCATGGTAAATCGTCTCACCTTGTGCATTGTATTCTTCGCACAGCTGTGCTACCATGTCGATATTTTCTGCCGGAAAATCATCTGTGTCATAGACAATCCAGACGTGCTTAAACACAATGCCGTTATTCTGAACGTATTGACGAGCTTTCATCAACAGATTCACCGTATTGTCGCCAATGCCCTCTACCTTTAGCTGGATTCTATCACGGTACTTAGAATTGATAATCCGTTGAATTGCGCCAAAATACTGCGGCTCGGTTTCTGTACCTTCAGATGCAATCAAGTGGTATTCCGGCTGAATCATCCTCGCCTTATCACGGCGATTCTTCATCCAGCTTTTTCCAAGGTCACTCTTTTTCGGAGGCTTCAAACTCATGCCCAGTCCCTCCCTGTCAGCATATTGGAAAGGTAGGGATCTGCACCATATCGACCTTCCAGATACTGCTTGTCAAAGGCCGCTGTGCTCTTGACGCGAGTATTGTCCTCCTGCCGGAATTCGTAAAGCGAATAAATCTCGCTCTCATGATTGTCATTCATTGCGGCAAACCAAATTTCATCGCGGCGGAAAACCGTATTCTTCATCGTAGTCAGGTCGTGAGAACTGAACAGCAACTGTGCGCCCTTCTTGTTCAGTTCCGGGTTCTTGAACATCTGAATCACATATCGGAGCAGCTTTGGATGCAGCTTGGCGTCCAGCTCGTCCACAACGACTGTGCGGCCTTCCTGCAATGCTACCATCAGAACCGGCAAGGCTGCAATCATTTTCTTGGTTCCATCCGACTCTGCTTCAAAGGGAAGCTCGTAGACCTTGCCGTTGATCGTTCTTTGCGTGAACAGGTGCTTGCTATCTTCATCATAGCGATAACCGGACAAATCAATCCCCACATCATTCAGTGCATGAATCAGGCTTTCCTTAGTCGTCTCACTCTTGGACACCAGCACAATGTTTTCTGCTCTGGGGTTTGCGTAGCTCTGTGTAATACAGGATTCAAACCAATTCTGCACTTCTGCAATCACAGGGATATTGTAGTTGATTGCCAAAAAAGAAAGATACGGCATCTTCGGGTTGACGTCCAAGTTGATGCTTGCCTTATTGATACTTGCACCCAATTCAATCTTCTGGCCGTCTCGTTCAAAAATCAGTCCTGTCTTCTTACCACCAAGTGTACGCCACAGAAGAGACTCAAAGACAATTTCTTCCTTGAGCGCAATGTAATACTGGTATTCCTTCTCGCCTACACGGAAGAACACCTGAAAAATCGTAGGTTCATTCGCAGAACTTTCATCCAGCATAAAGGGAGCCACACTGCTGCCCTGCTGGAAAATCATTGGCTGCCGATTCTTCTCCAATGCATGAATCGGCTTCACAACAAGGTTAATCAGGCAAAAGAATGCCTGAAGCAGATTCGTCTTACCGCCACCATTGGGGCCGTAGACTGCACTGACCGGAAGTAAGTCTTCTGCTTTCTCCTGTCGGATCAATGCATCTTGAAACTCCGGAATTGCCATTGCACGGAAATCAAATGTTGTTTCATCCTTATAAGACTTAAAATTCTGAAAAGAAAACTGGCAAAGCATTTTTTCAACTCCTTCCTGTTATTATTATAGCTCATTTTCGGTTTTTATTCCAGTATTCTGGAAATTTTATTTCTCAAATTCCGCTTAAAAGCATTCTTATGTCATCAACCAAAAACCGCCCCGATCTCCTGTTACGGAATCTGGGGCGGTTAATTCTGTTTACTGATGCTTTTCAGGCTCTTAATATTAGCCTTTTGAGATTTTAGTCATACCGATTCTTAGATGGTTTCCCATACACTTTTCGGAGCGATTTTTTCAGGCTGGGCACGGAGTTTCCTGTCTCGATATAGCTGATATGCGTGACCACAATGCCGACCTCATTGGCCAACTGCTCCTGCGTCATGCCTTTTGCAAGGCGGCAGGCACGGATGCGTTTTCCAATGTCAGCGTAGTCCACCATAGTACAAGTACCCTCCATGTTTTGAAGTGATACTTGTATTGTATGTGCAATCGACCCGGATTGTAATAACCCGAAAGTGCAGTGGACTTTTCAGGGCATTTTCTGTAAATTTCAGTACAGGCTTTCTATAAATTCCTTCAAACTCTTTCCTGTCGTGGTCACTGCATCGTTCTCGTGATCCCAGTAGACGATTTGTTTCTCATTCAGCTGATAGCAGATATAATTGCCAAAGGGATCGATTGCAAACGGAAGCAAGTTTTTGTCCTCCACAGCTTCCAAAGCTGGATACACGGTATCTGCCTCGGTCTCATTTTTCTCAAATGACAACACTGCGCCAAATACACGCTCTGTGGCCCCAACCATAAAATGATGGCGCGATGGCGTTGCGGCATTATGCTCTGCAACAAAGTTCTTCAATTCCTCCGGGATTAGGATTCCCCGAAACTTTTCCACATCGGCAAATGCCTGTAAGTTTTTCATGTCAATCTTGTATTTCCAAGTCATATTCATTGTATTTTTCTCCTTATCTGCACTCCGAGCCGCCACCCCAGACATTTCTGCCTCCCGTATGTCTGCACTTGCTATGTATGTCTGAATCTACAAGCTGCATTACACCCGGATGCTCCGTATGATGCCATGTCAACCCGGAAATTCGTGGTGCACCATCCCGGATCTGCTCCAGTTGACGAGGTGTAAATCTTCCTTCCAGTGTCGAGTTACCCTCCAACTTTTGGGCCAATTTTTTTGTGCAATGGGAAAACTGCTGCGCATCCGATGCCTGATACATATTTTTCGGTAGTCTTTCTACATCTTTAGCCTCAAACTGTGGAAAAACGCCCTCTTTCTTTACGCCGTCCACCTGAACGCGAACTCGCTTGTATTCCACATTTGTTCCGGGGTATTTTTTCCCTTCTAGCTCAGCATTGATGTTCGGTTCCACAGTTTGTACCGAACGGACGTCACTTTTCTTTTCATTTTCAAATGCTGTGCTCAGCTTTGATTTCTCCGGCCCGGAGATTTCTTTTGTCTCCACAGTTTCCTTAAAATATGGGTTCACTCCAGCACCCTCCTTTTACAGAATTCCTCCCACTGCGTCAGATATTCTTCCGGCTGGTTAAAGCGCTTGATTCGTTCCCGTAGAATCAGCTCACACACCTTGTCCTGTACTTCCTCGCTCAGTTCCGAAAGCTCTGCATTTTCCGAGTAAATGATCTCGTCGCGCCACTCTTCCAGAGATTCTGCATCATCCAAGTCTTTCTCTACCATAGGCGTACAGATCAGATCATATACAACGCCCTGAATGTCCTTTGGCGCACAGCGACCATTCTTTTGCAGGGCTTTCAATGCTGCAATTTTCGTTTTTGTCGGAAGTGTCAGTCGGAGTGCCCGCTCTTTCAGCTGCTGCAAATTCAGTTCAAGAGCTTCGCCTTCTTCCTTTTTCAGCAGATTCCTCAACAGAAGCTGTTCTTCATTCTTCCTTGAAACAATCGTCGATTTCTTTTTAAGGACATATGGCTGTTCCTCTGTATCGAACTTACTGACCTTGCACAGAACAGGCTCCATCCAGTCGTTCTGATACACCACTGCAACACCTTTCGGAAACCGTGCAATCTCGTCCAGCTGCTCATCCTTCAACGCAGCCGCTTTTCCTGCCAGCTCACGATCCTGCTCGTCCGGAAGCCGCATGATAATTTTCGTGTTGGTATTCCGAATTGCCGAAATATCGACTGCGCTGGGAGACTGGTCTGCAATAATAAAGCCTTCGCCGTAGGTACGCATCTCTGCGATTGCATTCGCAATCATCTCGACTGATTTGCCCGCCAGATTGGAGCCTTCCTCCGGCTGTTCGGTGGAAGTCCGGCGCAGGATGTTATGGGCTTCTTCCAACACCGTGACATGGCGCAGCTTTGCGTTCATCCCGGTGTCCGCCGTCATACGGTACTCACTGAGCCGCATGATGAGGATGCCCATGATCAGAGACTTTGTTTCCGTGGAAGCCACTCTGCTCAGATCAATGATAACATTCTCATCAAAAAGCTGCTTTTCCGGAATCTCGTTTGCCGAGAAGATCTGGCCGTTCAAGCCATTTGCAAGGGAGCGCACACGAGTCTCCAACGAGCCACGGTAGTTGCTTTTCACCTCCTGATCGTATGCCGAATGTTCGATCACATTGGCCAGTTCGGTCAGCAGATCGTTGAACGTCGGGAAAAGCTCGCCGCTGTACTCATTTTCAGAGGTCTCCAGATCCCAGCCGGACGCCTGATAGGCTTGCAGCATGGCATCCTTGAGGACAGCAGGCATTGCTGCATACATCGGCCAGCAGACATTAAAAATCTCAACCAGACGGTCAATGTGTTCCAGCACATGGATCTCTTTCGGGAAGCGGAACGGATTGATTCGCAGCAGCTCTGTGAATTTTGGATTCGTGCCAAACACATGGACGTCCGGTCGATGGCCAAATACATTTTTGTACTCGCCCTTGGCCGGTTCTATCACGAGGAAGGTCGTTTTTCCATCCTTTGTGATCTCGTTCAGCAGTTGATACACCGTATTGGATTTGCCTGTACCGGTAGAACCCGTGATAAATGTATGGGAAGTCATCGCCTGACGGTTCAAAATCAGGTCTGTGTTTTCCGGTTTTCCCATGTGATAGATTTTGCCCAAACCGATTTTATCAGCCTCTTCAATAGCAGCATCCGGTACATTGCGGCCAAATTCTGCGTGTTCAATCACGGGCAGGCCATGTACCGAACGTGTCGGCAAACCAAGGTGCATTGGCAGTTCCCGACCGCTGACCAGCGTTGCTGGCGTATACAGCAGACTGTCCGGCGCACCTTCCCACAGTGGACGGGCAAAAACAGGGTGCATGAACCGCTTCAGGTACTTTCGCAGTTGTGCCACCTCTGACTCATTATTTTGCCAGACATTCACAGCACCACTTTCCACCGAGGAACCCTCACCTACCATCAATGCACGGTAAGTATTGGCCGCAAGGATCGCCGTAGACGGGGTAGACGAAAGGAAATAAGCCGCACATTTGTAGCAGCCATAATCTTCGCTCTCCTTAGCGCGCTTGAGCTGGCTTTCAATGCGTTCCAGCAGTTCCTCCACCGATTTATTACACAGTTCCACCTGCTGAGTACGGCCCGTACCGCGGGTATCCGTTGTACCATGGCTCTCCTGCTGGCTGGTGCTGTCTGAAATGCCATGGGACGTTCCGTTGGAAGTGCTGTACGAAGTACCGGTCTGTTCGGTGGTGGAGTGACTGGTGCCCCACGAAGCATTGACTCCCAGTGAGCCGCCGATGTTCCGGGCAATGCTGTTAAAGGCTGTTCTGGATGGTGCCGTGCCGCCTACGGCTCTGCCCGCCGTACCCAGCAACGGGCCAATGACAGCACCTGCACTCGGTATCAGAACTGAGGCCGCCACGCCCCCTAGCCCAAGAATGCCTGCAATACCACCAGCTACCGGCGAAACCTTTGTGACCGAGGTGCCGGAACTGCTGCCGATGCCGCCGTTGATGCCGCCGCTGACCCCTTTCATTTTCTGTGCGCCGTCTGTCACCGAAGAGGACTGGCTCGTGCCGTCCGTTGTAGTCGTGCTGACAGTATCGCTGATGGTATGGGAAGTTCCACTGCACAGGCTCTCCATCACAGCTGTGCTCTGATTCTCGGTATAAGACCATGTGCTCTTGCGGAAGGGCGAAAGACTGCTATACAAATTTTCGTACCCGCTGCGTATCTCCGCCTGCGTTTCTGCCGAGACAGGCTCTGCCAAAAACAGCGCCGTGTACACCTCTCCGTCCATCGCGTCCATAAAACGCTCGATGCCCTGCACAAAGGCTTTGTCTTCCGTCTTGGATTTATCTCGCAGTGCCGCCACACAGGACACCGAGGCCACAGCTTCCTGTGCATCGCCAAATGCACCATCCAACAATTCCTCTTCCTCCTGCAGCGAGATGCCTCTTGTCTCGGAACCGGGGAAGTTAGAGCGCAGCACCTTTTGCAGCGTCTTGCTGGAGGTATCCAGATTGTGGCTCTTCATATTCTTTTTCGATGGGTCTTCCCGGATCCCCAGATAGATATTGGCACCGACATTCTCCTCCGGCACATCGATCATCACCGCCAGACTGCAGCCCTGCGCCATGCTGGAATAGTACACCGTAGAAAGCTTTTGGAACATATCTTCGCCCTTTTTCAGGGTCAACTCCTTCAGCTGGTACATCCGGATACAATCTGCTGCATTCTGCACATTCAGCATTTCCTGCGAAAGCGTCACCATGCCATAATTTTGCAGTTCCGCTAGATATTTTTTATACACAAGATGATCCGCAAGGGTCAGCTGATCTGCCAGTGCATTCAGCGACCGCTGCGCGGAAAGCTGCCGTTTTTCCAGTGCTTCAAGCTCGTTTGCCATGATTCGTTTTCCTTTCTGCTGTCATTCGTTTAGTATCTCCCAAAGCACTCCCACTCCGTTCACAAGATCCGCAAGGGTAGAAACAGCTCCCCCATTTAATCGCCTGATTGCCCTTTCTGCCGCATGATTTCCCTGCTCAGCAGCTTTCTGATACATCTTCAACGCTTCTTTCTTGCTACGAGACAATCCCCCCAATCCTTTCTCATAACAAAAGCCAAGGTTATATTGTGCATTTGCATAATTTTGCTCCGCAGCCTTTTGATACCATTTTACTGCTGTCGCTTTGTTTTCAGGCTTTCCACGTCCATAGTAATAGCAATCTCCCAGTGCGTTTTGTGCATTCGCAAAACCATGTTGAGCCGACTTTTCATACCATTCTGCTGCTTTTGCCTTGTCTATTTTTACTCCACACCCCCCCTCATAACAGTAGCCAAGAAGACATTGAGCACCATAATTACCTTTCTCTGCAGATTTGCGATACCACTTAAATGCTTTTTCAGGATCTTTTTCTACGCCTTCACCGTTCAGGTAGCAAGAACCAAGATTGAGTTGTGCTTTTGCATTGTCTTGTTCCGCAGCTTTCTGATACCATTTCACTGCCTCTTCTTTGTTTTGCGCCACGCCGTATCCATTTTCATATAATACTCCAAGTTCATTTTGGGCTGCTGCGCTCTCCTGCTCTGCAGCTTTTCGGTACCATTCTGCTGCCTTTGTATAATCTTTCGTCACACCCATTCCATATAAATAAAAATTTCCAAGAAAATACTGTGACCATTCATCTCCATTTTCTGCAGCTTTTTGGTACCATTCTGCCGCCTTTCCAAGGTCTTTCGTCACGCCTATGCCACACTCATAGCAACAGCCAAGTCTATGCTGTGCATCAGCATTGTCTTGATTTGCGGCTTTCTGATACCATTGTATTGCTGTCTCTTCGCTTTTCATCACGCCTATGCCGTCTTCGTAACAACGGCCAAGCTCACTCTGCGCCTCCGCATTTCCCTGTTCTGCAGCTTTCCGATACCATTCAACCGCCTTTTCAAAACCGTCTTTAACGCCTGCTTCAAGATAATAATAGTAATGTCCGAGGGCACACTGTGCGTCCGCGTTGCCCTGCTCTGCCGCTTTGCGATACCACTCCACCGCTTTGGCAAGGTCTTCTGTCACACCCTCTCCATACTCATAGCACCAGCCCAGATTATATTGCGCCCGTGCATCTCCTTGCTCCGCAGATTTCCGGTACCACTCCACCGCCTTGGCAAGGTCTTTTGTTACTCCTATACCATACTCATAGCAAACGCCGAGGTTACATTGCGCCAGTGCATGTCCCTGCTCGGCAGATTTCCGGTACCACTCCACCGCCTTGGCAAGGTCTTTTGTTACTCCTATACCATGCTCATAGCAAACGCCGAGGCTACATTGCGCCAGTGCATGTCCCTGTTCTGCGGCTTTCCTGTACCATTTTATCGCTTCTGTTTTATTTTCATCTATGCCACGGCCGTAGTAATAGCACTTACCAAGCACATACTGTGCCTCCGCATGGTTCTGCTCTGCTGCTTTCTTAAACCATTTTACCGCTTCTGCTTTGTTTCCTGTCACCCCTCGACCATGGTAATAGCAGTGACCCAGCTCACACTGCGCATCTGCATCCCCTTGCTCCGCAGATTTGCGATACCATTCCGCCGCTCTTCCAAGGTCTTTCGTTACACCATCTCCGTACTCATAACAAAGCCCCAGATTGTACTGCGCCAATTCATTACCATTCTCTGCAGATTTACGATACCACTCGATTGCTTTTCCAAGGTCTTTTTCTACACCTTCACCCCATTTATAGCAGCACCCCAAGCTGTTCTGCGCCTCTGTATTGCCTTGTTCTGCAGCTTTCTGATTCCACTTCACCGCCTCTTCTTTGTTTTGTGTCACACCATATCCATTTTTATAGAATATTGCAAGGTTACGTTGAGCTGTTGCATTTCCTTGCTCCGCAGATTTGCGATACCACTCAGCCGCCTTTCCAAAGTCTTTTTTAACGCCTTCTCCACAATAATAGCAATAGCCAAGATCACATTGTGCCATTGCATATCCTTGTTCTGCAGATTTGCGGTACCACACGACCGCATTTTCTTCGTTTTTTTCCACACCAGTGCCGTTCTGATAGCACCGGGCCACTTCAAACTGTGCCTCAGGGAGTCCGTAATCTCTGGCCGCGACCATGTACTGCTGGAACGCCATTTCCGCATTGCCTGCCTGCTGATAATTTTGGGCATTATGCAGGTAGTCCTGCTCGGTTTCCTTTTTCGTCTCCTGTTGCGCTTCCTCGCCCAGACAGAAGCGTTCCACACAAGCCATAAACTCCTGCTTTTTATCTTCCGGGCCAATAAACAGGAAGCTGTACACAGCATTGTTCTCATTGCTGGAATCCATCTCCTTGATTTCAGCACCCAGACCGCCCCACCTCACGCGGCCCACAGTCGGTTCAAACCACTCCTCGACAGGTTTTGTCTTGATGGCCTTCGGGATTTCCATTTCCTTTCCACCCACACGGATGGATTTCAGCTCATCCGTAAAACTCACTTCTACCTGAATTTTGCTCATATTCTATCGCTCCTTATGGTTTTATAATCTTTAATGTAATCTCCCTGACTTCTCACCCACATATCGATGCCCGTACCAAACACCTCAGCTTCTACGATCCAACCTTTTTCTGTTACCTGCAAAACCTTTGCAGTAGGTAGTCGGTCAAGAACGGACTCCAGACTCGGCCCGGTATACTCAAACTTAATCGTCTGCAATTCACCGCCGTACATAAACTGGATGCGCTTGCGCATCTCACCCTCTTGAAAACGATTCGTGTATCTCTGGGCAAAATGCCTGTCGAGTGTCTTATAGCTTTGGATACGGTCAATGCGATAAATGGTCGGAGAATGATCCTGTGGATTTTTGAAGTGCTTATCCTTGTCGATGCCCTCAATGAACGCTGCCAGATAGAAATAATATTCGCTGAATAGAATGCCTACTGGCTCGATGGTACGCACACGGGTCTCGCCGTCGTGGGTGCGGCAGTAGGTAATTTCCATGACATTGTGATTTTCTATTGCCGTACCGATTTCCCACAGGCTTTCGATAAACTTCCGGCCGTGCTGCGGCTCAACGTAATGGAAGCGCTCGTTGCTGATGAGGTCTTTGACCTGATTCAACCGATCCAACGGTGTACAGGCCAGAATGAGCTTATCCAGAATCGGGAACATCTCTTCTTTTACCATCGAGCGGCTTTCCAGCAGAATTTTGCACACTGCCAGAATCTCACTGCTGGTGAGGAAGCGTGAAAGCGTGTCATCCAGTAGATAGCCGCCTTTTGCGGAGTTATACAGAATCTCCCGGCGCGGCTCGCTGTCTGCAAAATGATTTCGCAACGTATCGAGGTCGCGCTGGATGGTTTTTTCGCTAACCCCAAAGCGGTCGGCAATCTGTTGTTTGTTCAGCACACCGCCCTGCACCAGTACTTGTTGGATATAGAGTATCCGGTCTAATCTATTATTAAGCACCGTTCATTCTCCTTCTTGCCCATTGTAACACAGCGCAATCACCACTGCAATTCTTTGTGGAAAGCTTTTGTCGTTTCACTGAAGCACAAAAAATTTTTGTTTCTTTTGTACAATTTCAGTATACAAAAAAAGATGGACACGCTATCTGTCCATCTCTTCAAAAGTCAAGGCAAACGATTCCTGAGCTGCCATCCTCGCCTGAACCGATAGGCTGTGTTTTTCGTTTTCTATGTCTAAGCCCTTTTCCTCCGTAATTTTGTGCTGTGCATCTGGCAATTTTCAATCTTTAGACGCCATTTTAGCCTCGTCCTTCCTACGCTATAACCTTATAAAAGTTCTTTTTAATCAAAAACCTCCCCGGCAAAACCATTCAGTTTCACCGGGGAGGTTTATTATACGCTTATCTTCCCATGTTTTGCAAGATTAGTGTATCTCAATGCAACAATCTTACTTTCTGGGATTTTTAATAGCAGCCTGAGCGGCAGCCAGACGTGCGATAGGCACACGGAACGGAGAGCAGCTGACGTAGTCCAGGCCAACATTGTGGCAGAACTCGACGCTGGAGGGATCGCCGCCGTGCTCGCCGCAGATACCCAAGCCCAGGTCGGGACGGGTCTCACGGCCATCGTGAGCAGCCATCTTGATCAGCTTGCCGACACCGATCTGATCCAGGTGCTGGAACGGATCGCTCTCGTAAATCTTCTTCTCGTAGTATGCGCCCAGGAACTTGGCAGCATCATCACGGCTGAAGCCGAAGGTCATCTGGGTCAGGTCGTTGGTGCCGAAGCTGAAGAACTCAGCTTCCTTAGCGATATCGCCAGCGGTCAGAGCGGCACGCGGGATCTCGATCATGGTACCAACCTGGTACTTCATGTCCACACCAGCCTCAGCGATCAGCTTGTCGGCAGTTGCAACCACGACGTCCTTGACGTACTTCAGCTCCTTGACCTCGCCAACCAGCGGGATCATGATGTGCGGGGTGATCATGTGGCCAGTCTCAGCGGAGACTTTCAGAGCAGCCTTGATGACAGCGTTGGTCTGCATCTCAGCGATCTCAGGATAGGTAACAGCCAGACGGCAGCCACGATGGCCCATCATGGGGTTGAACTCGTGCAGGCTGACAACCACGTTGTTCAGCTCTTCTGCGGTCATGCCCATATCCTTTGCCAGAGCAGCGATGTCCTCAGCCTTGGTGGGCAGGAACTCATGCAGAGGCGGATCCAGGTAACGAATGGTCATCGGGCGCTCACCCATGATGCGGTACATTGCGGTGAAGTCTGCCTCCTGGAACGGCTCAACCTTTGCCAGAGCGACTTTGCGCTCCTCAACGGTACGTGCGCAGATCATCTCACGGACAGCAGCGATGCGGTCCTCAGCGAAGAACATGTGCTCGGTACGGCACAGGCCGATGCCCTCAGCGCCCAGATCCACAGCCTGCTGTGCATCACGCGGGTTATCGGCGTTGGTCATGACCAGCAGCAAGATAGGTTACATCAGGATAGACTTCTATCCATTTGTTCAGCTCCGGCATTTCACGGATACAAGGACCACAGCCGGTATACCAGAAGTTCAAGACCATAGGACGTCCCGTCACATCGGCCTTGCTCCACTCCTGTCCTTCTATGTCTTTCACTTTGAATTCCGGAAAAGCCTTTCCTATCCATTCTTCCTTCTTCAAAGTCTGTACGGCACCGCCTATCGGCAACTTCTTCCCCGTTCCTCCACGGTAACTCATCAAGAAAGCTTCCGCACCAGGCACCTCGTCGGCAGGAGTAGCATATTCTCTCACCTCCTCAGACAGCACAATGCCCTTGCGCAAGCGGAGTTCCGTAACCTCGTGTCTCGCGCCGTCCTCATGTATTATGAAAGCCGCCACGTTGTCCGAACCCACACCAGGCGGCATGCCTTCGAAGAAAAGCCCGCCCACCAAATAATATTTCTTACCGGCTGTCTGGGCAGAGCAAAGCCCTGCCCCCACAGCTACCAGAATCAGAAACAAAGAGAGAATTTTCCTTATCATAATTGTTAGAGACTATTCACTTTTCAGCGTAATCGTAAGCTTGGGCTGCACCTTCACTTTGCCGGTAGCCATACCTATATACGAAACAACCAATACAGCATCCTTAGAAGGTACAGAAAGGACAAAATTGCCATTGACATCGGTAACGCTTCCCGTAGTGGTACCTTCTATCAGAACAGCCGCACCGATAACAGGCTCACCCTGCTCATCCACCACTTTGCCTTCCACTTTCATATTGCCTTTGGCAATGGTCTTTTCTACAGCTTTAGTTTTTTTAGTAGTGATGTAAATCTCACCTTTTCCACCTGCCTCTTTCTTCACCTCAATACCCTCAATATTCTCGGCAGGTATTAAATCATCGATAGTTTTAGTACCCAAGTCAACCTTTTCTCCATCAATATAGACAGTCTTTATTAAATCAAGACTACTCTTATGCTGTACTTTAGCATTCTCTGCCACCTCATTACCCCGGCGGATAACCATACCCGGAGTTCCTTGTTTCAGGGTTATCAGAACAACGCCATTCTGTCCCTCTTCTCCATATAAATCCGTGGCAGATTTATCTTTCAAAACCGTTACACGTTCTATCTTATCAGGATTCAATGCACTCATGACAGATGGCGTCACCTCTTTTCCATCCACAATATACAATGGCTCTTTCCCATTACCTGCATATCCTTCAACTGTAATACCATTGGCAGAAGAAGTTTTTTCAAGTTTGTCGTCGTCCAGCCTGAACATCACCGGCACCGTAAATTTCACAGCCACCGGCTGCCCCTTCTGTCTCCCCGGCTTCCACTTCGGCATAGTGTTTATCAATCGCAGCGCCTCGGCATCCATATCCTTATCCACAGAACGGAGCACCTTGGAGTCCTTGATGCTTCCATCTTCATCCACCACAAACTGGACAGTGACCCGTCCCTGCGTACCGTTCTCTTTGGCAGATGCCGGATAACGCATATTCGTCTTGATATAATCCATGAAAGCACTCATTCCGCCGCCAGGAAATTCCGGCATCTCCTCTGCCACCTCGAAGACCAGAGTTCCCTTCAACCGCTTGCGGACTTCCGCCGGTACATACTTCACATCGGCAGGCTTCGTAGTGTCACCTGCACTTTCCGCCACTTTTGTTTCTACAATTGCAGCCAAATCGTTAACTTTGACGCTTGAAATCTTCTCCACTTTATCGGAGACTTCGGGACGGGCAAAAGCTGTCACTGCAATGGCAGCTACCGGAAGTACATAAAGATACTTCAAACGTGCCCACGGGCTTGATTTTTCTTTTAACATCATAGTGATACGTTTTTTAAGTTTACTGTGATTAAAGCTGTTGGCCATAGAGTAGAGCCTTGTGCCGACAGCTTTTTTTATTAATAATAGTTGATACTGTTTTGCATCCACACCCTCCTTTATCACCGTTTCATCCGCTTCAAACTCATGGATATTCTGCAATTCCTGCTTCAGGAGCCATGATGCCGGATTGAACCACTGAAAGAAAATGCAGACATCAGCCACCAGCAAGTCCCAGGAATGGCGGTTATGGATATGGGCAAGCTCGTGGATAAGGATTTCCCGTCCGTTCTCCTCCAAGTCTTTCCGTGAAATGACAATATATCCCATCCAACTGAACGGAGCGATGTCACAGTTGTGTACAATCAAAGTAACGCGCTCTTTCCTGCCCGGTAAGTAGCTGCCAATATCCTCTTTTTTACCCGATTTCAGCAACATCAGTAACCGTACCAACGAATATACGTTGCGGAAGGCAAAGAAAACGATTCCTGCCAGATAGACAAGCAGCGCCACTTGTATCCAGGTGACTGTTGCCGTTTCAGCCCTTGCTCCGGCCTCAGTGGCATTCACTGCATCTGCCATCATCAGCAACTGCTCCAATGTCAGCATCGTCTGGTGCACTTCCGTCTCCTGCTTCACACTTACCTCTACCAAAGGCAATAGGCAGGACAACAGCAAAATGCCCAACAATGAAAAACGGTTGAAACGATGAAACGTCTCGCGTGCCAGCAACAAGCGATAAAACAAATAGAATATCGCCAGGCAAACAGAAGATTTGAGTATATAAACAAAAAACAGACCCATGGAATTATTTACTATTTAGGGATTTACGATTTACTATTTACAGTTACTTGGTCAGTTCATTCCGTAGCATCTCCACTCCGGGAAATCCGGTTGCTTTGTAGGAAATATCTCCTTCACGGTTCACGACGAAATAGGTCGGGATACCCGGATATTCGTACAGCTTTGCCAATGCCGTACTTTGCTCATTGCTAATGCGACAGTGAATACCGGGTATATCCGGTATCATTACTTTCCATTTTCCTTCAGGAGATGTTTCGTCGACAATATATAGATAAACCACCTCTTTCAGCTCCTCTTTCAACGGTTTCAGGCTTTTCATGGCCCGCATACAAGGACCACACCAGGTGTTCCACATATCCACCAGTACCATCTTGCCACGATAAGGACGAGTAATGACCTGCAACAAACTGTCTGCCGCTACCTCCTTTTCCACCTCAACAATCTTATATCCGGTCTTTCCCTTAGTAGCTTCCAGCTCTGATTTCAGTTCGGCTTCAATCCTCCCGTTTCTCATCAGGAACAATTGCCTGAGGTCGGGAGAAGCGATGCTGTCCACCGTCCGACGCTCTTCCTCAGTCAAAGGCATGTACTTGCTCAGATTACGGGAAGCACGCCCGGCAAGAAGCATGTCCGGCCAAAGAGGGTCTTGCACAAACTTATCCCGGAAATTTCCGGTAGCGGTCTTCACAAAGTCCGTATAATAATTGTAATATTTCTGTTCGGGGGTATGCAGAATATCCAGTTGCAGTATTTCCTTGAAGTATGAGGTACTGTCCACCGTCATGTCCGCCCTTTTCACCCCCTTCCTGCCCGAAAGCATCGGGGCATAACTAAGGTTACTCTTGTAATTATAGATAAGGCTGAACAGATTCATATCCAGATTTGCCCGGATATAAGTACGGCAAGCCTGGCTCATATCCTTGTTTTTTACAAGTTTCTTTTGCATATCTTCATAATGCCTGAACAGATACTTTTTATATGCCTGCGGAGTCATCCCACAAATATCTGCATAAAAATCATCAGCTCCCGATAAGCTTTTCATTTCACCGAACCGCAGCAACTCGGTATTCAGACCGGCATAGTCTCCTTCAAACCAAACACAGTTGTCCGTTACACCATCCCTTTTCCGGCTTAAAAGACGGCTTTGCGAATAGAATATTTCAGGCAGATTGATTGTGACATCCAGTTCTCCACCCGGAACGAGAAACAATTCTATTTTCGAACGGGATATCCACAGCGTAGCACCGCTCGGCAACAGCACCTCTGTCTCATAACGGAACGTGCCATCCTCCGCTATCTTCAAGTCCTTACCGGTGAAATACATGAAGAACCAAGGCGAGTCATAGTAGCGTAACGTCACTCCATACTCCGGTTTATACCCCAATATCTGCCCCTTTATGACAGTCTTTCCCATATTCAATTCCGGTCCGGGCAATGGCAAAACCTCATCCGGTTTCTTATTCCGCAAACGTTCGGAAATATCCACCCGAGGTTTCTCTCCGTTGAGCTGTATACCATAAATTACCCATCCTTCATCACTGTCCGGTGTCTCTACAAAATCAAAGCTCTCAGTATCCATCGGAAGCGGACTAAACTTCAAAACAGCAGTCATTTCACCGGAAGCGGGAATATGCGTCCATTCATCCCTGGCAAAACCGGTATTTCCCAAATATCCGTAATCCTTTCCGGATGCCCGCAACACAGCTGTCGAATCAATCCTGACCCTATCGCCCTGCATGCCATAAAGCCTCACCGCCAGCCAGGTCGTATCTTTTCCAAGCGTCACTTGCTCCACTTCAATGCTACGCGTATTGCATGCCATGAAATAGGGTACCTTTACGATTTTCTTTGCCTGCAATCCGCAGCAAATACTTACCAGCAGCAAACAAACCAATCCGATGTTTTTCATAAGCCAGAGTTATTAGAGTCTCAACAATCTCAGTCCCTTCCCTTTTCCACGTCTTGTATCAACTGCTTCAGTTCTTCCAGGGATATATCCTCTTCCTTCACCAGAGACGACACTGCGCTGAGATAGGAATTATTGAAATATTTGCTGATAACGTTCTTCAGTGTCCGCTTGCGGAAATCCT
>ENA-UPTB01000283-UPTB01000283.1-human-gut-metagenome-genome-assembly--contig:-NODE-283-length-56306-cov-9.521528_pt1 | contig 56306 bp, 48 predicted proteins | sample MGYA00250046_ERZ773369 | MGnify/ENA primary metagenome ERZ773369 (study PRJEB29103, sample SAMN06111938) | human gut metagenome | biome: human gut; feature: ankylosing spondylitis patient; material... | reverse complement strand
CCCACTGCTGCCTCCCGTAGGAGTCTGGGCCGTGTCTCAGTCCCAATGTGGCCGTTCAACCTCTCAGTCCGGCTACCAATCGTCGCCTTGGTGGGCCGTTACCTCACCAACTAGCTAATTGGACGCGAGTCCATCCTGAAGCGAATAAATCCTTTTCCCTCAGCCCGATGCCGGGCCGTGGGCTTATGCGGTATTAGCAGTCGTTTCCAACTGTTGTCCCCCACTCCAGGGCAGGTTACTCACGCGTTACTCACCCGTTCGCCACTAAGCTGAGAAAAGCAAGCTCCTCTCAGCTCCGTTCGACTTGCATGTGTTAGGCGCGCCGCCAGCGTTCGTCCTGAGCCAGGATCAAACTCTTTATAAATGGTATTTAATCGCCATTTAAAAGCGTTAAATCTCTGTAATCACTCAGACACAATCGCTTGCGTCCTGTATGAATTACTTGTAAATTTGGAATTGATTATCGTGGGTTTCCAAACCCACGTTCAAGGTTCCACAAGTTTCAGTTTTGTTCAATTTTCAAGGTCCTGCTGCGCTGTCACTTGTTCCGTAACAGCTTGTATATTATATCTCATAAAAGTTCTTTTGTCAAGAACTTTTTTCGATATTTTTTGAAGTCTTTCGGCTTCAAAATCGCCATACAAGCCGTAGCTACAAGCTTTAGCGGCTGTCCCCCTCGCGAGACAGCTTGATTATTATAGCAAGGAGTATGACCTTTGTCAAGCACTTTTTTCGGTTTTTTTGACAAAGTTTTTATTGTACTTTTGGGTAAGGTGTATATTGTGGTGTTGTGCAAATGCGGCACCAAGTGTAGGGGTAAAGGGTTATACCGCAAGTTTTCTCCCCCACTCGCTTCGCGGGAGCCCTTCGCAGAGGGGGCCTTTAGGGGGCTATACCGGAAACTTTGTTGATAAAGTAGCCACTCCTCAGTCCGCTGCGCGGACAGCTCCCCTCTAGGGGCGCCACGGAACGCCGGGGACGCCGGGGACGCCGCCTCCTACATACCATAAATGAAGTTCGCGCCAAGCGGGCCGATGCTAGCATCAGCCCCTACAGAATGGGTGGTGTAAGAGGGACAGCATATAGAAAGATACTTGCGCTTTTATCTTGCAGGCTTTATACTGGTATTATTATAATGTATGGATGGTCAACTGCCATGATGAAGATTTACCGTACCCAGGACAAGCAGCTTACCCGCGTTGATGAGATCGGCGAGGGGTGCTGGGTCTGCCTGAACAGCCCGGATGAAAACGAGGCCCGCTTGGTGGCCTCTACCTTAGATATAGAGCCTGCCGACCTGATGGCCGCTACCGACCCGGAAGAGTCGGCCCGTATCAGCCTGGAGGATGGCTACACCCTCATCATCGTGGACATTCCCATCAAGGTGCCTGACTCCGGCGAGGGCATCTACACCACCATCCCGTTGGGCATCATCCTGACGCAGGAGCTGATCGTCACGGTCTGCTCGGTGGACACACCTGTTATCGGCGACTTCACCGCCTGCCGGGTCAAGGGCTTTTCCACCCGCAAAAAGATGCGGTTCGTCTACCAGCTGCTCTACCGTGCGGCCTCGATGTACCAGCAGGAGCTGCGGCTCATTGACCGCCGCCGCCAGGCCATTGAGAAAAACCTGTCCGGCGACTTGAAGGACAGTGACCTGATGGAATTGCACGGCTTAGAGTCCACGTTGGTCTACTTTGCCACCAGCTTACGGGCCAATGCCACGGTTCTGGACCGCCTGACCCGCTACAAACGGCTGGAGCAGTACCCCGACGACCGCGAACTGCTGGACGACGTTATCGTTGAGATCCGCCAGGCCATCGAGATGACCAGCATCTACCGCGACGATATAAAAGGTACGCGGGAGCTGTTCAGCTCGATTTTGGACAACCGCCTGAACAACGCCATGAAATATCTGACCAGCATCACCCTGCTGATGGCCGTGCCAACCGTCATCAGCGGCCTGTACGGCATGAACGTGCGGGCAGACGGCATGCCTTTTGCCAACTCCACCGCCGGTTTCGCCATCGTGCTGGGGCTGACGCTGGCACTGTGCATCCTGTCGGCCTGGGTGCTGCACAAAAAACACATGTTGTAAAACCAAAGCCTGCCCAAAAAAGCAGGCTTTTGCTGTAACATTTCCGCCCGCTTTCCTTATATAAAGGTATAAAGGAGGTTTAAGCATGGAGGATGCTGCCATCGTGGCCCTGTACTGGGCCCGGGACGAGCAGGCACTGGCCGAGACCGCCACTAAGTTCGGCGCGTACTGCCGCAAAATTGCCGACAATATCCTGCACAGCGCCCACGACGTGGAAGAATGTGAAAACGATACCTGGCTGGCCGCCTGGAACAGCATGCCGGATAACCGGCCCGCACGGCTGGCCCCCTACCTGGGGCGCATCACCCGCAACCTGGCGCTGGACCGCCTGGACAAAGCCACGGCCCAAAAGCGCGGCAGTGGGCAGACCTTTGCACCGCTGGACGAATTGGCCGAGTGCGTGGCCGCCCCCGGCAGTGTGGAGGATACCTTCGACGCCGCCGAGACCGGGCGGCTCATCAGCGAGTTTTTGCGCACCCTGCCCGAGGGGACCCGCAATATTTTTCTGCGGCGGTACTGGTACTGCGATGCCACCGCCGACATTGCGGCGCGTTACGGCTTGACCGAGAGCAAGGTCCGCGTGACGCTGCACCGCACCCGCGGCAAGCTGGCCGCATACTTACAAAAGAAAGGGGTGGCCGTATGAACGAACGTCAGTTATTTGAGGCCATCGGCTGGGTGGACGATGACCTGATCCTGGCGGCCGACCGCCCCGCCGTGCGCCGCCGCAAGAAACCTGTATACTGGATGCCCGCGCTCTCGGTGGCCGCCTGCGCCGGGCTGCTGATGGTCGGCGTGGCCGGTTGGCGCGCCGGAAGCAGCAGGAACGACTTTATGGAAAGCGCCGCTGCTGCCGCCGAGACCGCCCCCGAAGCAGCAGCCGCCCCTGATGAACCGCTGATGAGCGCCGCCAGCCCTTACGCGGACGAGGGCAGTTCCCCCGTGGAGGGCAGCACCGACGGCACCTACAAAGCCGAGGACAGTGCCGAATCCAGCATTGCCATCGCCCCGGCGCACGCCGTGATGCTGGAAGGTGTTATCTACTACGACACCTGCACGGTCAGCGGTACCGACGCCAAGGCCGCCCCCGACGGCACCATTACCTCCACCGTGGACAGTGACTCCTTCCCCACCGAAGATGGGCAATCCAACTTCGGTACCGGCTACGCCTACCGCTACGGCAGTGAGAACGGCACACTGGAGGTGCAGATCGACGACGAATGGTGGATCTTTGCCGCCAACCAATAAGCAAACAGCATTTAGCAAAACGCCCAAAACTGCGGAATCGGTTTTGGGCGTTTTGCAGATTCAGCTACTATGCCCTGCTTTTTGCTTGCAGTTTTTGGTGGTTATGCTACAATAATTTTAATCATCGCAAATACCCGCCAAAGGAAGTGCCTTATGAAAAAGTACATTATGGCGCTTGACGCCGGAACGACCTCGAACCGCTGCATCCTGTTTGACCACGACGGCAAAATTTGCAGCGTGGCCCAGAAAGAATTCACCCAGTATTTCCCCAAACCGGGCTGGGTCGAGCATGATGCCAACGAGATCTGGACCACCCAGCTGGGCGTGGCCCTCTCTGCCATGAACAAGATCGGTGCCACCGCCGAGGATATCGCCGCCATCGGCATTGCCAACCAGCGCGAGACCACCATCGTGTGGGACCGCGACACCGGCGAGCCGATCTACCATGCCATTGTGTGGCAGTGCCGCCGCACCAGCGAATACTGCGATAAGCTGAAAGCCGAAGGCTACACCGAGATGATCCGGGAAAAGACCGGTCTGATCATTGATGCTTACTTCTCCGCCACCAAATTAAAGTGGATCCTGGACAACGTAGAGGGTGCGCGGGAAAAGGCCGAGGCCGGGCAGCTGATGTTCGGCACCGTGGAGACCTGGCTGATCTGGAAGCTGACCTGCGGCAAGGTGCATGTGACCGACTACTCCAACGCCAGCCGGACGATGCTGTTCAACATCCACACGCTGGATTGGGACGACGACATCCTGAAGCTGCTGGACATCCCCCGCAACGTGCTGCCCAAGCCCGTTTCCAACAGCGAATTTTACGAGTATGCTGACCCGATGCACTTCTGCGGCGCCATCAAAATCGCCGGTGCAGCAGGCGACCAGCAGGCCGCGCTGTTCGGCCAGACCTGCTTTAACAAGGGCGAGGCCAAAAACACCTACGGCACCGGCGGCTTTTTGCTGATGAACACCGGCGACCACCCCGTGCGCAGCAAAAACGGCCTGCTGACTACCATCGCCTGGGGGCTGAATGGCCAGGTGAACTATGCGCTGGAAGGTTCCATTTTCGTCGCCGGTGCAGCCATTCAATGGCTTCGGGACGAGCTGAAGATTTTGGAGGACAGCCGCGACTCCGAGTACATGGCCCGCAAGGTGCCGGACACCAACGGGTGCTACATGGTGCCCGCCTTCACCGGTCTGGGCGCCCCCCACTGGGACCAGTACGCCCGCGGCACCATCGTAGGCCTGACCCGCGGCTGCAACAAAAACCATATCATCCGCGCCACGCTGGACAGCCTGTGCTATCAGGTCAACGACGTGCTGGACGCCATGAGTGCTGACTCCGGCATCCGCCTGTCCACGCTGAAAGTGGACGGCGGCGCGGCAGCCAACAACTACCTGCTGCAGACCCAGGCCGACATCAGCAACGCGCCGGTGGAGCGGCCTTCCTCGGTGGAGACCACCGCCCTGGGTGCGGCGTACCTGGCAGGTCTGGCCGTCGGCTTCTGGTCCGGGCCGGAGGAACTGGCGAAAAAACACGCTATCGACAAAATGTTTGTGCCTGACATCTCCGAGGAAGAGCGCCGCAAGCGGCTGCGCGGCTGGCACAAGGCCGTGCGCTGCGCCTACAACTGGGCGCGGGACGACGACGAGGACGAATAATGCACACCCCATGGCTGCCCCTTTTGCCAGGAGCAGCCATTTTTCTATTGAAAAAGCAGCCTTATAATGTTATTATAAAATGAATGGTTGTATCCCTGTAACCGACAGCCTGGACAACGGAGGTCCTGCATGCATTATCACAAATCCAAATTTCTGCGGTTTGCAAACGCCGCTTTCGAGTTTCTGCTGCTGATCCTTACTTTCATCTTTGCCGGCTGGCTGCGCAGCTACACACCCATGGGCAGCCAGTTCTTTATGTGGGACATCTGGACGTTCCTGCCCATTTCGGCCCTGTATGCACTGGTGATCGTAGGCTGTAACGCCGTGCTGGGCAGCTACCGCACACTGCACCTGCGCAACAGCATCAAGCAGCTTTTTCTTATCGCGCTGACCAGCCTGATGGGCCTGGCGCTGATGGCTACTGCATTTTACGTGTTCCGCGTCAGCCAGCTTTCCCGCCTGCTGCTGGTATATTATTACCTGCTGTCGGTCATTATGATCTACCTCAAGCGGCTGGTGTTTGACAGGCTGGCGGATGCTTACGTGCGTAAGCACGACATCGTGCCCCGGGCGCTGCTCATCGGCGGCGGGCAGCTGGCCCACCGCTTCTTCCGCGATGTGATCGAGGGCCGCGGAAGCACCGCCATGCAGTATGTGGGCTACCTGGACGCCGCCCCCCGCGAGGGTCTGCCCGCTTATCTGGGTACCGTGGACAGCCTGTATGAACTGCTGCAGACCCACAAGGTCGATATGATCGTACTGGCCCAGGATGTGCAGGATGTAGCTACTACCCAGCGCATTATGATGCTGGCCGACAACTTCCACCTGCGGGTAGCCGCAGTGCCGGTGTACAATGATTACGTCAGCTCCCGCACCGAGATCAGCACCCTGGGCGGCATGCGGTTCGTGGACCTGCGCCTGCTGAACACCTGCGAGATCATGGGCGTAAATATCGTTGTCACCGACATGGAAAAGACCGTCCGTCTACTGGAGGAAAAGCTGGAGGATTGGCGCGGCAAATACATCTGCGTGGCCAACGTCCACACCACTGTGACCGCCCACGACGACCCCACCTACCAGGCCGTGCAGAACGGCGCTGTGATGGCTCTGCCGGACGGCGGCCCGCTGTCCAAATTCAGCCGCGAGCAGGGCTATGTGGACGCCGCCCGCGTGACCGGCCCCGACCTGATGAAAGAGATGCTGAAAGAGAGCGCGGACAAGCACTACCGCCACTATTTCTACGGCTCTACGCAGGAAACGCTGGATATTTTAAAGGCAACTATTGAGAAGAACTACCCCGGCGCGGTGATTGCCGGCATGTACTCGCCGCCGTTCCGTCCCCTCACGCCTGAGGAGGACGCCGCCGTCATCCGCCGCATCAACGAGACCAAGCCGGATTTCGTCTGGGTCGGCCTGGGTGCCCCCAAGCAGGAGCGCTGGATGGCCGCCCACGAGGACAAGGTACAGGCCGTGATGGTGGGTGTGGGTGCCGCTTTCGACTACGAAGCCGGCAACATCCGCCGCGCCCCCATGTGGATGCAGCGCCACAACCTGGAATGGCTGTACCGCCTGATGCAGGACCCCAAGCGCCTGTTTAAGCGCTACCTGACCACCAACATCAAATACCTGTGGTGGACCTGGAAACAATGACCCTATCGCCATCGCACACCGCGGTGGCGTTTTTTGTCCCACACAAAAGCCGCCCTCTGCGAGACAGCCTCCCCCGATACGGGGGAGGTGGCGCGAAGTGTCAGAAGGGGAGCGGTGACTGCGCGACAGCGCAGACGGAGGGAGAGAACCTTCGATAAAGCTCTCATTCAGGATTGCAGAAAGTTTTTCTCTAAGGAGTTTGTATAAATGAAACGACTCGTCATCGGTCTGCTGGCCCACGTGGACAGCGGCAAAACCACCCTGGCCGAAGGCCTGCTCTACCGTGCCGGTGTGCTGCGCAAGCTGGGCCGGGTGGACCATAAGGATGCCTTTCTGGACACCGACGCCCAGGAGCGCGCCCGGGGCATTACCATTTTCTCCAAGCAGGCCATGCTGACGCTGCCTGCCCTGCCGGACGCCGAGGAGACCACCCTGACCCTGCTGGACACCCCCGGCCACGTGGATTTTTCCGCCGAGGCCGAGCGCGCTTTGCAAGTGCTGGATTACGCGGTGCTGGTCATCAGCGGCACCGACGGCGTGCAGGCCCACACCGAAACGCTGTGGAAGCTGCTGGCACGTTACCGCGTACCTACCTTTATCTTCGTCAACAAGATGGACCTGCCCGGGGCGGATGCCGCCGTGCGCCTACGGGAGCTGCGTGGGCGGTTCGGGGATGGCTGTGTGGATTTCACCACCGCGCCGGACCCCGAAGCCCTGGCCCTGTGCAGTGAACCGCTGATGGAGGAAGTGCTGGCCAGCGGTATTCCCAGCCGCGAGACTCTGCTGATGGCTATTGCGCGGCGGCAGGTGTTCCCCTGCTTTTTTGGCGCAGCCCTGCGGCTGGACGGCCTGGATGGCCTGCTGCATGGTCTGCAATCCCTGACCCGGATGCCCCCCGCCTGGGGCGAATTCGGCGCACGGGTGTTCAAAGTCAGCGAGGATGCCGGCACCCGCCTGAGCTGGCTGAAAGTAACCGGCGGCGTGCTGCACGTAAAAGATACGCTGCCGGGCGGCGAAAAGGCTGACACCCTTCGCCTGTACAGCGGCGGCAAGTTCCGGCTGGTCAGCGAGTGCCTGCCCGGCACCGTGGTGGCCGTGACCGGCCCCGCCAACACCCGCCCCGGCCAAGGCCTGGGGGCCGAGGCCGACGCCAGCGCCCCACTGCTGGAGCCGGTGCTGAACTACCGGGTGGATTGCCCCGACGCCGACCCCCACACCGTGTTAAGAGCGCTGCAAACCCTGGAGGACGAGGACCCGCAGCTGCATGTGGCCTGGCGCGCCGATCTGGCCGAGGTGCATGTGCAGCTGATGGGCGAAGTGCAGCTGGAAATTTTGCAGAACATCCTGCAGGAGCGGTTCAAGCTGACCGTCACCTTCAGCGAGGGCGGCATTTTGTACAAAGAGACCCTCACCGCTGCCGTCGAGGGCATCGGCCACTACGAGCCTCTGCGCCATTATGCCGAGGTGCACCTGCTGCTGGAGCCCGGCCTCCGGGGCAGCGGCGTGCAGCTGGCGGCGGACTGCCCGCCGGATAGTCTGGCCGAAAACTGGCAGCGCCTGGTGCTGACCCATCTGGCCGAGCGCACCCATCCCGGCGTGCTGATCGGTGCGCCGCTGACCGATGTGAAGATCACGCTCGCTGCAGGCCGCGCCCACCAAAAACACACCGAGGGCGGGGACTTCCGCCAGGCCACCTACCGCGCCGTGCGCCAGGGCCTGCGGATGGCCGAAGCCAAAAACGCCCTGCAATTGTTGGAGCCGTGGTATGAGTTCACGCTGGAGCTGCCCGCCGATTGCCTGGGCCGCGCCATGGCCGATGTGCAGCGGATGTGCGGCAGCTTTGAGCCTCCCCTCGCCCAGGGCGACACCGTGACCCTGACCGGCCGCCTGCCGGTAGCCACTGCCCGGGGCTATGCCCGGGAAATTGCCGCCTACACCCACGGCCTGGGCCGCTGGTCTGTGCTGCCCGCTGGGTACGATGCCTGCCACAACGCCGACGAAGTGCTGGCTGACTTTGGCTACGACCCGGACGCCGACGTGGAGAACCCGGCCGACTCGGTCTTTTGCAGCCACGGCGCGGGGTATCTCGTCCGCTGGGATGAGGTGCCTGCCAAGGCCCATGTGGACAGCGGGCTTGCCCGCCGCCTGGACAGCCCCGCCGGGGTGGACACCGATGCCGCCGATGAGGACGAGGAAGTACAGGCCAACAACGCCCGCCGCCGCGCGGCCGCCTACCGGGGCACGCTGGAGCAGGACAAGGAACTGCTGGCGATTTTTGAGCGCACCTATGGCAAGATCAAGCGCCGTGGCCAGCCCGCCGGGGCGGATAACGACGGCAAAGCCGCCCGCACCGCCATGCACACCCGCCCGGCCCCGGTGGTGACTTCTTCCGCCCCTGCCAAGCCCCAGCCCACCGGGCCGGACTACCTGCTGGTGGACGGCTACAACGTGATTTTTGCCTGGGATGAATTGCGCAAAATGGCCGAGACGAACCTGGATGCCGCCCGCCGCCGCCTGATGGACATTTTGTGCAACTACGCCGGGTACAAGCGCTGCGTGCCCATCTTGGTATTTGACGCTTACAAAGTACGCGGCGGCACGCGGGAAGTAGAAAAGCACCACAACCTGTACGTAGTCTACACCCAGGAGGCCGAGACCGCCGACATGTACATCGAGCGCACCACCCACGAGCTGGCCAAGGACCACCGCACCCGCGTAGTGAGCAGCGACGGTGCCGAGCAGATCATCGTGCTGGGCAACGGTGCCCTGCGCGTCTCCGCCCGCGCTTTCGCCGAGGAAGTAGCCGCAGTAGAAAGGGAAATACGAGAGTTTTTGCAGAATTGACGCACCGCTTAAAGGCTCCCTTGTGCAAAGGGATATGTCACCGACGGTGACTGAGGGATCGTTCCGTTTACCTGGCAAGTCGGTTTGCCCCGCAAGGCCACAATCCCCCAGTCTGCGCTTGCGCGCAGGCAGCCCCCTTTACACAAGGGGGTCTTTTTGTTTGCACTATTTCTCATTTAGAAATGATTTTGAAAAACGCCTGTGCTATACTAGTGTCAAATCCAAAGGAAGGAGATGCCCGCCATGCGGCCTATCTTAATTGTCGAGGACGAGCCCGCCATTGCCGACTTAATTGAAATGACGCTGGAACCCCTGGGCCAGCCGCTCGTCAAGGCACACACCGGCAACGAAGCCGCCAACCTGCTGGAGTCCACGCTGTTCGACCTTATTCTGCTGGACGTGATGCTGCCCGGCGTGGACGGCTTTACCCTGATGGACTACATTGCCCCTACGGGCACGCCGGTCATCTTTTTAACGGCCAAAGCCACGGTGGAGGACCGGGTGCGCGGGCTGCGGCTGGGCGCGTATGACTACATCGTCAAGCCCTTTGCCCCGCCGGAGCTGCTGGCCCGGGTGGAAGGCCTGCTGCGCCACACCGGCCGCCGGGCCGCCACACTGCAAGCTTTCGATGCCGTTATCGACCCGGACAACCACATCGTCACCCAAAACGGCACCCGCGTAGAGCTGACGCCCCGGGAGTTTGATCTGCTGCTGGCCCTTGTCCGTGCCCGGGGGCAGCTGCTCTACCGCGAGGCCCTGTATGAGCGAGTCTGGGGTCTGGACAGCAATGCCGGGCCGCGCACGGTAGACATTCATATCCATCGTCTGCGCAAAAAACTGCACTGGGATCATAAGATCGTGACCGTACCCAAAGTAGGGTACAAGTTATTGCCGTAACCCCTAAAAGGCGCCCTCCCAGAGGAGGCCGTCAAAACCCTCTACCACCTTAGAAAGGAGGCCCCCATGAAACGCTCCCTCGCCCTTGCTGTCTGCGGCTTTTCGCTGGTGCTGGCACTGGTGGGCGGGTGGCTGGCGGACCGCCAGTTCACCGCCGCGCTGGATACCCTGGCGGATCAGGCTGTACTGCAGCACCAGCGCAATCTGTTCGGCTATGCCGACACCCTGCAGGAAGTCAAGGCCGACGACTCGCCCCACATGATCCTGGCGGACGACAGCGGTACCCGCTATGTCAACGCCAGCGACAAAGCCTTTGCCGGGCAGCTGTATTTTGACCGCCAGCGGCTGATCGTGGGGTCGGTCCCCTGCACCTTTGCCCTGCTGGACCAGACCGGCCGGGTCATCTACTCCAAGCTGCCCGACACCATCCCCGAAAGTGAATTGGCCGCACTGAAAGACGCCGACACAACCACGATGCGCCTTTGCGGGCAAACATTGCTGCTCTGCGATCAAGTCGCCGGGGCCAGCGGTCAGCGCGTCTGGGTCTGGATGGTCACAGCGCTGGATGCCGGTTCAGCCTACGCCGCCCGCACCACCACGCTGCGCCAGTGGTTCTTATTGCAGGCCGTTCTGACGCTGGCGGCACTGTTGATGGTCCACCACACCACTGCCCTGCAGCAGCTGAACGACCGCCAAAGCCGCTTTGTGGCCGACCTGACCCATGAGCTGAAAACGCCCCTGACCAGCATGATCGGCTACGCCGACTTACTGCGCGGCGGCGAACTGCCGCCCGAAAACCAGCGCCGCGCCGCCGATGCCATCTACCATGAATCCACCCGGCTGGAAAGCCTGAGCCAACAGCTGCTCAGCCTGCAAGACCTGCGGCAGGAAGCCCTGACCCTGACCGCCGTGCCGGTGGCCGCCGCCTTTGAGGATGTGGCCCGCAGCCTGCCCGATTGCCCCGTGAACCTCGAAAAGACCTGCCCAGAGGACGCTGCCGTGCGGGCCGACCGGGTACTGCTGGCAGACCTGCTGCGTAACCTTGTGTTGAACGCCGCCCACGCCAGCGCACCGGGCAGCACGGTTACGCTGCGTTGCCTGCCCGCCGAGGACCGCTGGCGGCTGGAGGTAGCCGACACCGGCTGCGGCATCCCGCCCGAGGCCCTGCCCCACCTGACCGAACCGTTCTACCGGGTGGACAAGGCCCGGGCCCGGGCCAACGGCGGCAGCGGCGTGGGGCTGGCCCTTTGCGCCGACATTGCCGCCGCCTTTGGCGCCAAGCTGGAATTTACCAGCACCGTGGGCAAAGGCACCACCGTCGCCCTGATTCTGCCCAAGGAGGTGTACGCCCATGAAGAAGCCGACGATTGACCCCCGTTTTTGGCTGACGGCCGCCTTTTGCGCCGCCCTGTTGGCTGCGCCGCCGCTGCTGACCCAGGCGCGGGACCGGCAGGCCGACACCACGGCCCTCACCCGTCCTGCCGTAGCCGGTGTAATGACCGATGAAGAGCGGCTGGACCCCACCATAAGTGCCCTCTATAGTCAGAAGATTTTGAGTGCATCCGATAATTTTCTGGTCGGTGAGGAAAATTCCCAAAAGTATTCACGAATGTCTGGCAAGCTGCGGCAGGCGAACCGCCGTGGTCTGCTGAGCGATGAACAGCTGAACGCACTTCTCACCTTGGTCGATGTCACGGAAGCCGCTGAAACTGCTGAACGAGGCGACTATCATTATACTGGTCTGCATACCTGTATTTTTTACTCTGATGCGGCCGGTGTAGAGCAACTGCAACTGACCTATTGCAGTACCACGCCGGAGGAAGTTGCCTCACCGGAGAACGCTCTTACACTGGACGCCACCATCTTTATCAGTTACCTGCCCAACAATGGCCCCATCCTGAGCATGACGATCTCCTACGATGACCTGCCCGAAAGCACCGTTGACCTCGAGACCCTGCAGGACCGCTTCTGCGACCAATTGAAGCTGACGGTTCCCGGGGAATGGACTGACATCGGCGGCGGCCAGCGCAATTATTCGTCCAGTAATCTGGTCACTCTCGTGGACGCCTGCACCGCCACCAATCGAGGTGTTATGATGTCGGCTTTTCTCAATCCCTTTGTCTAAGAGTAAAAGAATAAAACAGATACAAAAAGGCCCGCCGTGTTTTCACGGCGGGCCTTTGAATTATGTGGTTTTGCAGGTTATCAGACAATACCCTGGCTCATCATAGCGGAAGCGATCTTCTCGAAACCGGCGATGTTGGCACCGGCGACCAGGTTGCCCTTCATGCCGTACTTTTCGGCAGTGGCGGCAGCACTGTGATAGATGTTGACCATGATGTTGTGCAGGCGCTCATCCACTTCCTCGAAAGTCCAGGACAGGCGCAGGCTGTTCTGGCTCATTTCCAGGCCGGAAGTGGCAACGCCGCCGGCGTTGGATGCCTTAGCCGGGGCAAACAGGATGCCGTTCTGCTGCAGGTAAGCGATGGCATCAGGGGTGGAAGGCATGTTGGCACCCTCGGCTACGCAGTAGCAGCCATTGGCAACCAGAGCCTTGGCACCGTCCAGGCGCAGCTCGTTCTGGGTGGCGCAGGGCAGGGCGATGTCGCAGGGGACGGTCCAGATGCCCTGGCTGCCCTCGACGTACTTAGCGGTGGGGACATAGTCCAGATAGGTCTTGATGCGGGCACGCTTGACTTCTTTGATCTCTTTGATGACCTTGTAGTCAATGCCATTCTCGTCGACGATGTAACCGTTGGAGTCGGACATGGCAATGACCTTGCCGCCCAGCTGGGTGGCCTTCTGGTTGGCGTAGGTGGCCACATTGCCGGAGCCGGAGATCACGACGCGCTGGCCCTCAAAGCTCTTGCCGGCGTCAGCCAGCATTTCCTTGGCAAAGTAGCACAGGCCGTAGCCGGTGGCCTCGGTACGGGCGAGAGAACCGCCGAAGGGGATGCCCTTGCCGGTCAGCACGCCGGTGTACTCATTCTGCAGGCGCTTGTACTGGCCAAACAGGTAGCCGACCTCACGGCCGCCAACGCCAATATCACCGGCGGGCACGTCGGTGTCGGGGCCGATGTGGCGGTACAGCTCGGTCATAAAGCTCTGGCAGAAGCGCATGACCTCGGCGTCAGACTTGCCGTGGGGGTCAAAGTCAGCGCCGCCCTTGCCGCCGCCCATGGGCAGGCCGGTCAGGCTGTTCTTGAAGCACTGCTCAAAGCCCAGGAACTTCAGGATAGACAGGTTGACAGAGGGGTGGAAACGCAGGCCGCCTTTGTAGGGACCGATGGCAGAGTTGAACTGCACACGGTAGCCGCGGTTGACCTGGACCTTGCCAGCGTCATCGACCCAGGGCACACGGAACATGATGATGCGCTCGGGCTCGACCAGGCGCTCGATCAGGCCGGCCTTCTCGTACTCGGGGTGGGCAGCCACAACGGGCTCCAGGCTCTCGAGGACTTCCTCAACAGCCTGCAGGAATTCTTTCTGTTCGGGGTTACGCTTTGCCAGGTCGTCATAGACGCGCTGGAGATACGGATTGGTAAATGCCATAGTGGTAACACTCCTTTATATAATTCTTTCACCGAGTTTATAGTAGCACCATGTGTATGATTTTGCAAGGTTTTTGCAGGCATTTTTAAAAATATTGTTTGCAGCAGATGCCCGTGTGTTTACCACAGAACGACAGACTTTATTTTCTTAATCCCACATCTGCACAGGAGTATAATTTTCGCCGCCGTTCCAAAATTCCTGCGGGTCGATGAAGCCGTAATCGCAGCGGTCGTTATGCGTATTGCTATGGGGTTTATACCCTACCATCCAACGGCCGTCGTTGGTCTGGGCCATCAGGCTTACGCCCATGTACATGCCGTCCCGGTACTGGGTCTGGGTCATGGTGTGCATTTCGCCGGTATCCAGGTCAATTAAATAATTGATCTCGCCATTGCCGGTATAATCCTGGGCCCAGATCCAGCCGCGCTCCTCGCTGCCAAACATCGGCATAAAGCCATTGTCTGTGGAGGGCAGATACAGGTTCATGGGCAGCGTATCGATCAGCACCGTGTGCTGGTGGTCTTTGCTGTAGCAGCTCAGGCTGTAGCTGGTGCCGTACTCGCTGCGTTCCTGGGGGTTATCCTGCACATAGACGCGGTCGTTGTATATTTTTACATAGATCGTACTACCGTCAAGGCGTTCCGTCTCGCAGATCTTTTCCCGCTGCATGGTCGCGGGGTCCAGCCAGACAAGCTCGCTCCGAGCGTTCTGCAGGGCGGCATTATAGGCTTCGTAGTCGTTATAGTCCGGCAGCGGGGCATCCGTCAGCAGGCGCGAAGTCAAAAAGCGGTGGCCGTTCACGCCCAGCACCTGTTCGCCCAGATTCAACGGGAGGGCGCTCCATTCGCCGGTGGTCAGGTCCAGCCGAAGGATGCGGCTCCTGTTTGCGTCAGAATATTCTTTCGCATACAGCGCATTCTCATCGCAGTAAGCAAAGTAACCGCCGCCCAGCAGGGACGGGTCAAAGGTCAGCACCGTTTCGCGGGCGGTCAGATCGTCGTTCAGCTTTTCGATGCTGGAGGGGCGGCTGCTCAGCTCATAGTTATGGCGGCAGTAGTCGATGTAGGCTTCCTCATCGGCAAAATTTTTCACATTGCCCTGCTCGAAATCATCCCGGCACGCTTTTTCCACCTGCTCCCAGGGGGAAGTATCATCCAGCCCCGCGTAAGACAGGTAGATGCCGCTTGGCATCACCAGCACGTCGGTGCGTGCCCAATCCTCCAGCCAGGCGGGACAGGCGGCATTGTCATGGGTGCAGCCGGGTACGTTGCACAGCACGGTCTGCCGGGCGGTGGCGTAGTCGGTCTTCAGCAGCAGGGCGTGCATGCTTTCCTGGTCATTTTCATCATCCAGCCGTGCAATCTCATAATAGGCGTCGCCTGTGTTCCAGCCCCAGTAGCCGCCGCAGGTGTTGGGGACCTCGCTCAGGTTGCCCACAGTAAATCCGACCGGCGGGGCAGCAGTTTCTTCGGTCTCCGTCGCAGTCATCTCGGCGGTCTCGGCGGCAGGCAGTGCATCCGCCGGGGCGGCGGCACAGCCGGTCAGGGCCAGGGCGGCCAGCAAAAAGCTCCACATTTTACGCATCGGGGTTTGCCTCCTTTTCCAAGTTCGTTGTGTCATCCTGCATGCGCAGCGGCAGGTTCGCCTCGGCGCACAGCGAAAGTTCAATGCTGACATACCAGCGGTCCGACGTAGCGCCGCTGTAGGTAAAGTAATCATTGACGGTGTAGGCGCCCGACGCAGCGGCCACCAGCGCCTGTCCGTTCAGGCTGTAGATGGCCCGGGGGTAGGTCAGGTCCTCCCGCCAGGTCCAATCCCCCAGGCTGGTCAGCCCGGCCTGGTCGGCAAAGGCGCGCAAGGCGGCTTCCTTGGGCAGAGACTCCGGGTCGTGGGCGGCGGCAGAATCCGCCGGGGTGGACAGCCAAAAAGAATACACCTGCCCGGTGCGGCTGTCCATTTTCAGGGCCATCAGGGTGGTGGGCACGCCGTTTTGCACAGCAAACCGCTTAAAGGTCACAAGGCCCAGGCTGTCGACGCTGTAATAGGGCACGGTCAGGCTGTATTGCCTCTCATCGTAGGTCGTCAGGGTGGTCTCCTCGGTGCTGTACCAATCGGCGGCATAGTCGGCCCACGCCTGAGAGATCGCCCCGGCATCGGCCAGGCTTTGCAGGGCGGTGTTCACGGTATCCACATAGTCCCAGCCGTTTGTCATATCGGTCAGGTCGTTGGCCTGATTGTTGTAGTAGATCAATGGCTTGCGCTCCTGCCCGGTATCGCCGGGCTGGAAGGTGTATTTGCTTTGGGTCAGCTGCCGGGCGCTGAGCTGCCGCAGCAGGTAGTAGTCGTCCGCCGTGGGGGTGGGTGCCGTGTAGGGGTCGGCCACGGCCTGGCTGTGCCCCAGGCTGGCGGCATCCACTACCGAGAGGAACACCGCCGGGGCGGCGGCGCAGACCAGCACCACCACCGCGCAGAGGGCCGCCGCAAGGCGGGGTTTCTTCCACAGTTTCATGGCTGCACCTCCTTGGGCAGGGTAACGGTAACGGCGGTGCCCACGCCCACCTGGCTGCTGATTTGCAGCGTCCCGCCATGCACGGCGGCAATGCGCTGGCAAAGGGCCAGGCCCATGCCGCTGCCGCCCTGCTTGCGGGCGCGGGATTTATCCACCATGTAAAACGGCTCGGTCACGCGGGCCAGCTTATCCGCCGGGATGCCGCAGCCGTGGTCCTGCACGGTCAGCGCCACGGTGTCCCCCGCATCGGCCAGAAGCACCGTGACGGGCATTCCTGCCGGGCTGGCCTTGGCGGCATTTTGCACCAGGTTGCACAGCAGGTCCAGCAGCAAGTCCGCATCGCCGTGCACCACAGCCCCGCCCTGGGGCGTCAGCAGCGGCACCTGGGGGCAGGCCATCCGCAGCCGCGGCCACAGGTCGGTCAGGTCCACAGGGGCAAGCTCCAGCCGTTCATCGCTCAACGAAAGCAGCGACAGCAGCTTGTAGCTCAGCGCCTCCAGGCGGCGGCTCTCGTGGTAGATGGCCCCGGCGGCCTCGTGCTGCTCGGCGGGGTCGATCTGCAAGGTGCGCAGCATATCGGCGTAGCCGATGATCGAGGTCATCGGCGTCTTCAGCTCGTGGGCGAACGCGCCCATAAAGTCCTCCCGCCGCTGGACATCCACCTGCAGATCCGCGATCTTTTCCTGCACAGCATCGGCCATTTTGTCAAAGCTCTGGCTGACGTTTTCCAGCTCGTCGCCGGTATGCAGGGCAGTGCGGCGGTCGTAGTCGCCGCCTGCGATCTCCGCGCTGGCGGCCCGCAAAATTTGCAGCGGGCGGGTCATCTGGCGGGCCAGCAGTGCTGTGACCAGGGCAGCCGCCGCCAGCACCACAGCCTCCAGCCCCAAAAAGCGCCGCACCGCCGCGTTGCGGGATGTATACAGCGCGGTCAGGTCGTAGGCCGTCACAATGCGGTAGCCGCCCTGCAGCTCGCTGGCAAACAGGGCGTAGGTACCCCCGCCGGACCGCACCGTCGTCATGGTGCCGTCCGCCAGCGGGGCGTTTACGTCTACCGGGATGTTGCTGCTGACCAGCTCCTCCCCCTGCCACAGGGCGGCGGGTTGCTGGTGCAGGGCCAGCCGCGCGGCCGCCACGGCGCCGCCCATCTCCAGCCCGCGGCGCTGGCGGTCCAGCAGGTCGGTCTGCACGTCGGTGCAGATCTGGCTGTGCAGGGCGGCGTCAGCGGTCAGAACGGTACGGCGCTGCACGGCAAAATCGCTGTACAGCAGCCAGCACCCGCCCAGCCCAAAGGACGCACTAAGCACCAGCACCAGCAGGCAGATCATCTTGTGGGCAAATTTCATCATGTACCTCCCGGCCCCGCAGTGGGGCGGTCGTCGGGCCTCATTCTTGCTTTAACCGGTAGCCGATCTGGTAAACGGTCTCGATCTTATCGCCCCAGTTCAGCTTTTTGCGCAATCTGGTAATATAGGTATCCACCGCGCGGGTGGTCTCGGCGTCGCCGCCCCAGGCGCGCTCCATCAGGGTATCGCGGTAAATGGCCGCCCCGCGGTTGCGCATCAGCTGCTCCAGCAGGGCAAACTCCCGCGGGGTCAGCTCCACGGGCTGGCCGCGCTGCAAAACCATGTGGGCGGCGCTGTCCAGCGTCACATCAAAGGCCTGCAGCTGGTGGCCGCCCTTGCCGGCGCGTCGCAGCACCATCTCCATGCGGGCCATCAGCTCGTCCATGGCAAAGGGTTTTACAATGTAATCATCCGCACCCAGCCGCAGGCCCAGCACGCGGTCCTTCACGGCGGCCTTGGCGGTCAAAAATATCACGGGCACACCCTGGGGGCGCAGGTAATCCAGCAGGGCGTAGCCGTCCAGGCCGGGCAGCATGATGTCCAGCAGGGCCAGGTCGTAGTCGTTTTTCTCGATCAGATCGGCGGCGGTCAGGCCGTCGGGCGCCAGGGTGCATACGTACCCGGCGCGGGTCAGGTTCATTTCCAGCAGGCGGGCGATGGGCCGCTCGTCCTCAGCGATCAGCACTTTTGTCATGTTTATCCCCTTTCCACCCCCAGTGTAGCGGGCAGTTGTGTACGACTTGTTACAATTCGGCTTTTTCCCTTTATTTTACCATGTTTTGTGTGCTATAATGAACAATATTCCAAAAAAAGGAGCGTTATTTCTATGTCCGTTCAGCAAAACGCGGGTGTGGTGCTGCCGGCGGCGTGTGCCGTGGCGGCCAGCTTTGACCCTGCCCTGGCGCGCAGCGTGGGCGCGGCGCAGGGGCAGGCGGAGGTCGACCCCAACATCAAGCGCAGCCCGCTGTGCGGCCGCAATTTTGCCATGTTCAGTGAGGACCCGCACCTGACCGCCGCGCTGGCGGCAGCGGTTGTGGGCGGCGCGCAAAATGCCGTGGTGGGGCCGCTGCTGTGCTGCAGCCAGGTCACCGACGCCCCGGACCGCCGCGTAGATGAGCGCACACTGCAGGAGATCTACCTGCCGCCCGCCGCTGCGTCCCTGCAGGCCGGGCCGCAGGGGGTGCGGTACGGCAGCGGCACGCTGAACGGCGTACCCCTGGCCGAGGCCGCCGCCGCGCTTTTGCCGCAGCCCGCCGCCAAAACCAACGATACACCGTCCACCGCACCCACCCACGCGCTGGCGGTGCAGCTGGCCGCACAGTGCGGCGTGCTGGTGCAGAATTTGGGCGCACTGCCGCTCAGAGCCGGGCAGCGGGTGGCGTACATCGGCGCGTTTGCCGAGACCCCGCGCTATTATGGCGAGGGTCAGCCCTCCCCTGCGGCCATCGGTGCACTGGACGCCGCGCTGCTGAAAGGCCGCCGCGTGGGGTATGTGAAGGGCTTTCCCGCCAACAGGGACGAGCGGGACGAGGGCGAATTCCTGCGGGCGGTATCGGCGGCGGAGCACGCCGATGTAGCCGTAGTGTTTGCGGGCCTGCCGGAAAGCTTCGTCAGCCCCGATGCCGACCGCCGCACCCTGCGCCTGCCGGACTGCCAGAACAATCTGATTGCCCGCATTGCCGCCGTGCAGAAAAACACCGTGGTGGTGCTGTACTCCGGCACACCTGTGGAGTGCCCGTGGGCGGGGGATGTTTCGGCGGTGCTATGTATGTATTTGGCGGGCGAGGGCGTGGGCGAAGCCACCGACGCCCTGCTGTGGGGCGACGCCAACCCCAGCGGCCGCCTGCCCGAGACCTGGCCCCTGCGGCTGGAGGATACCCCCTGCTACCTGGACTACCCCGGTGACGGCCGCACGGCCGACTACCGGGAGGGCGTATACGTGGGTTACCGCTGGTACGATGCCCGCCGTATGCCGGTGCGCTGGCCCTTTGGCCACGGCATGAGCTACACCGGGTTTGTGTACCGCAATGCCCGGTTAAGCGCTAACACGCTGGCCGAGGGCGGCGAGGTAAAAGTATGTGTCACCGTGAAAAACAGCGGCGCCGTGCGCGGGGCCGAGGTGGTGCAGCTTTATATTAGTGACGAGACCGGCGCCCCCATTGCGGGCGGCCGGGTGCCGCAGGTTTTGCGGGGTTTCAGCAAGGTTTGGCTAGACCCCGGCGAGGAGCGGGACGTGGAATTTGTGCTGACGGCGCGGGATCTGGCCCACTACGACCCCACCCGCCGTGCCTGGCACACCGCCCCCGGCCGCTATCTCCTCCGCCTGGGCCACACCAGCCGGGATATTAGGGCAAGTTTGGGGTTGAATTTTGGATGATGCAAATGGCTCCCCTTGAGGGGAGCTGTCACCGAAGGTGACTGAGGGGTGGCCCACATGCTGCACGGTGCTAAAGTAGCCACCCCTCACCCGCTGCGCGGGAGCTCCCCTCTAGGGGAGCCTTTATAACGACAACACCCCCGCACGGTATGAATCCGTGCGGGGGTGTTTTTGTGTTGAATCGCATCGGGTTTGGTGGATGCTAGCGCGCCCACCCAGGAGCGGCAGCATTGGGTACCGCTACCCTATGGGGAAACCACACAATTTTAGGTAAACCAATATCCGTTACGCCCAAAGGGCGCGGGGGGTCAAAGGTTTATCTTAGTCCTTCTTGCGCAGAACGAGGCTGTAAACGCCGTAGCCCATCAGCAGGGCAACAACTGCCAGGCTGCCGCCGAGCAGCGGAGCAACATTAGAAGCACCGGTCTTGGGCAGAACCTTGGTGGTGTTAGCCGGGGCAGCGGCAGCCTTGACGACCTTCTGCTCAGCCTTGCTGGAGGCAGTGGTGGTCTTGTTGCTGGAAGAGGAAGCGCTGGAGGAAGAAGAGCTGTTGTCGTTCTTCTTGTCCTCGATTTTCTCGAAGACAGCCTCAACGGTAGCGTAGCCAGTGGTGGCATCGTCGCCGTTGAAGAAGCACAGGCCGGTCACACCGAAGGTCTTAGCCTCGGCGTTCCAAGCGATAACGTCAGCGCCCTGGCCCTTCCAACCAACGAACTTGTAGCCAGCCTTAGCCTTAACGGTGGGGATAGCATACTGGGTGCCATCGAACTCGGTGGCAGTCAGCTTCTTGACGTTGGCAGCGGGGCTGGTGTACAGGTCGTTCTTCTCGAACTCGCCCTTATCGGGGTCAACAGAGAAGGTGACCTCAACAGTGCGCTCGGTCTTTGCCTTGTAGACAGCAGCGATGGTCAGGTAACCAACGTTGGAACCTTTCTCGAAATGAGCCAGACCAGTGATGCCGAAGGTCTTAGCGTCGGCATCCCAAGCGCCCACTTCATTACCATTCACATGCCAGCCGATGAACTCGTAGCCAGGCTTAGCCTCGACCTTGGGCAGCTCGAACTGCTGGTCGGTGTTGGGATCCAGGTTATCGAAGTGGATAACTTCCTGACCGTCATAGTCGGGGAAGATACCCTGCTCGTTGTTGGTGGTGATGGTAACGGAAACGGTCTTCTTGGTCTCTTCGGGCTGCTCGGTCTTGACTTCCTCGAACTGAGCAGTCAGAGTGACGTAACCAACGTTAGAGTCCTTGGGGAAGTGAGCAACGCCGGCGTAACCAAACTCAGTGGCGTTAGCGTCCAGGTGGCCAGCTTCGCCAGCACCCTCGACCTTCCAACCAGTGAACTTGTAGCCGTCGTTAGCCTTAACCTCGGGCAGAGCAATAGGATCGCCGATCTCCGGCAGGTTCTTGAAGCTGATGGTCTGAGCACCGTCGTAACCAACGAAGACACCCTTGGTGTTATCGGTGTTCAGGTAAATCTCAACGGTCTTCTTGACCTCAGGCTTCTCTTCCTCAACCTTTGCGGGGTTGAAGTTAACATAGCCATTGGTGTCCTTAACATCAGCATAGGTCAGCTTGTCGCCAGCCTTCAGGACCTTGCTCGTGCTATCACTAGTCCAAGCATTGTAGCCCTCGGGCAGAGCCGGGGCGACGACTTCCGGGTTAGCTTCAGTCAGAACCTGGGTCAGATACGGAGTATAATCCGGATCGGAATTCAGTCTGTTAAAGCTAACAGTAACTTCAGCTGCATCTGCAAACGCTGCAAACGGCACGCACATGACGAGCATGAAAGCGGCAGTCAGCAGAGCCAGCAGACGAGTTTTAAAGTTCGTTTTCTGCATGTTAATTTCTCCTATTCTTTAAAATTTATCTAAAGCGTTTTGCAGGTGGATGCCCCAAGCGCACCCGCCTGCTTGCGCAGTAGATACGGACATATATCCAACACTTCCACTTGGGATGGAGGTGGTGAACCAAGGATGGGTAAAGGCTCCCTTTACACAAGGGGGTCTTTTAAGAGGGTTGCTGGTCTTAGGCTCTCTCCCCCACCCGCTTCGCGGGAGCCCCCTCGCAGAGGGGGCCTTTCTGGCGCGCAGCGCCTAATGGCTCCCTCTGAGAGGGAGCTGTCAGCGAAGCTGACTGAGGGAGAGAACTTACCAATAGAACCCATTATTCCTTGTGCAAACAAGGAATAACAAAAGCCCTAGGGCTTTTCGGTTATTGCGAAAATCATTTACCCGCAGGCCAGCGGGCGGGAAGGAGCGGGTCGCTGTTGACATGCACCGTGTCGGCCTCGGTGGTCTCGCCGTCCCGCAGGGGGCGGGCCAGGATGACCATGCGGGCATCGTCCATCTGGTAGGTGCAGGTGCTTAAGGTCAGCAGCCGCTCGGTGGGGTAGGCGTAATCGCCGGTGGTGTAAAACGCGCGCTTGGCCACTTCGTCCAAAAACGTCTGCTCGGCGGCATCGTCCAGGTCGATATACTGGTTGAAGTGGAAGACATCGCCGTCGCTCTCGCGGGAGGTGACAGCATAGACCGCTACGATTTTGTAAATCTCGCTTTTGTACAGCGTGTCAAGCTTCAAGTAGGGGTGCGCGGTGTAGTAATCGGCATCGCGGTACTTTTGCAGGTTGGAGAAGCGGTCGGTATTATTAACGCCCATGTTATGCCCATACAGGATAATGTGGCGGCCGTTTTTCATGTCGCACTCATAATCCGCAAAGGGCATGCCGCGTTTATCATCGGCGCGGTCCAGGTCGTGGTATAAGTAAAAGTAGTTATCGGTGGTTTGCAGGATAGGCAGGTCAATGTCCACGCCGGGGATCTCGATCCAGCCTGCGAACTCGGGGTTGCGGGCAATGAGATCGGCGTACTTGGCCCGCTGGGCGGCTTCCTCGGCGGCCGGGTCAGGGGTAGCCTCGGGCTTCTCCACAATGGGCGCAGCCGTTTCTATCGGCTTAATGGCTTCCATCTCTTTTTTCTCTTTATACGAGGGGAGCCAGAAGATCAGCCCGCCAACCAGCCCTGCAAAGGCCGCGCCGGAGATGACCGCCGCTAAAAGTGCTTTGGTGCGTTGTTTCATAAACTAAGATCCACAAAGAAGTTGTTGCCATCGTTGCCGTTGCCCAGGACTTCCTGGTACGCAACAGTCAGCGTGGCGGAATCGCTGGGCACGGCAACCAGCATATTGCCTTCAACCGTGGCACCAGGTTCCAGCTTAGTATCATTCGGGAACATTTCAGGCGTAACAGGGTAAATCGCAACGCCGAAATCGTTGTCGCCATCGCCCCATTGCAGTTGAAAATCGTCCTTGAAAATGTCGTAAGTCTCGTCGCTGGTATTGGTCACAGAGATGTGAAATTGTACCAACTTGTCCCCCTCAGGGATTGCGATATTACCGAACTTTTCGATCGTTTCCGGCTGGCCGCAGGTGAAATCAAACAGCGTGGTGTGCACGGTCTCGTCCGCTTTTGCACGGGTAGACTTTGCCCCGCCGCAGCCAGCCAACAACAGGGCCGCCGCCAAAATTAGTACACAAAGTAATGTTTTGTTAAATTTAAATGCTTTTTTACTCAAAACTTCCGTATCTCCACTAGTAAAATCTATCCCAGCGAACATTTTGCTACGATAGTTTCTATAATAGTACACCAAATTAAAAATTTTTTCAAGAGTTGCACACATTTTGTTCGCCGTAAAAATGCACAATTATTCCGCCAACTTTGCGGCAATTTGTGAATGACTTGTGGTAATAGTAGAGCTTAGCGCATCGCACCACAATTTGTAGGGTTTAGTAAAATTTAACGGGACACGCAAAAAGGCCCCCGGTCGAGGGCCGGGGGCGGGGATAAGGCTCCCCTCGAAGGGGAGCCTTTTGCCTAAATTATTATTTTCTCTCCTTTCTCCCGTACTTATTATAATATAGACCCATTAGCCCACCGGCAGAGAGCACGGCCAGCGCGGCCAGCAGGGTCACCGGCATGGGGTCGGCGGTTTGGGGCAGGGCGGGCTTGGGCGCAGGGTGCGCGGGGACCGGGGTAGTTTTTGCCGGGGCAGGCGTGGGCGTCGGCGCGGCGGGCGGGTCGTACCGGTTCTGGAACAGCAGCAGGCCGGTCTTTTCGCTGCTGCCGCCCGTGGCCCAGATCTCGGCCCCCAGGCCGCCGTTCGGCTGGTTGGTCACCCGCACCGTCACCGTGTATACCGTGGCATCGTAGGTCATGTGCGCCGTGCCGCCCGCACACTGGCGCACCGTGTAGCGGTAGTCGCCGGGGGCGGTGTAGGTCAGCCCCGTAAAGCTGGCCGTGCCGCTGCCTTTGACCTGCACCGTGTCCGCCGCGGGGGCGGGGGCGCCGTCCTCGGGCGTAAGGGTGATGGTGAACCGCTCGGCCGTGGCCGCGCCCGAGGTGCGGACCTCGACGGGCAGCTCGGCTGTGCATTTGTACTCCGCCGCGCGGGCTTGCAGCGGCAGCAGCAAAAGCAGCAGTGCGGCCTCTATTATTATGCGGCGCAATGTGCGTTTTTGGGCGTTATTCATCCTTATTTCCTCCTTTTACGTTTGGGGCAGCAGCTGGCCGAACAGCAGCACCCGGCCGTTGGTGGCGGCCTCGGTGCAGGTGGAAAAGGCCACCACCGGCCCGCTGCCCGGCGTGCGGTACTGCACCGCGTGCGCCTTGATGTAGGCCAGCAGTGCGTCCTGGCTTTGGGCGGGGTCGTAGAGCACGGGGTCGTAGGCGTCGGCCTTCACGCAGGCGAACAGCGCGATATTATACGCTGTATCGTCTGTTATCAGTGTGCCCGTGGTGTGCGCGGCAAAGTAATCGCTTTGGGTGAACTGCACGATGTCACCGAACATGCCGCCGTCCTCGATATGGTGACCGTAGACGATGCTGTAAGGCGCGGTGAAGTCCGTCGGGCAGCGTGAGTCCAAAAATATCGCGCCAGAAAGCGAAAAATCTCCGTACACGTCGGTGTTGACGTAGACCATGTTGTCCGCCCCCTGCACGACGGGAAAGTCGATGCGGGTGCCGTCCAGCGTGAGCCAGCCGCAGACGTCCGGGTTGAGGGCGCGCAGCTCGACAAAGCCGGGGCTGGCCGCGGGCGCGGCGGCCAGCGGCTTGAACCGCAGCGTCTGCTCCGGCAGGGCCGCGCGGCGTGTGGCGGCGATGTCCCACAGCGACCACGCCCCAAACAGCGCCAGCGCCCCCAGCAGCAACGCCGCCGCCAGCGTAAGCAGCCGGTCACCCCACCGCGCCAGTTTTGCCGCCAGCAGCATTATTCGTCGCTGTTATGACGTTTACGCAGCAGCAACACGCTGCCCGTGCCCGCCGCCAGCAGCATGGTACCGTAGGGCGCAGCGTCCAGCAGCAGGCCCGTGGGCGTGGGTGCGGTGCGGCTGTTGGTGACCGTGATGGTCTTGTCCGCGGCGGCCATCGTCTGGGCGTCCGAGGTTTTGTCGTCGCTGCCGGTTTTGGTGATACCGTCCCAGGTGGTGGTGTAACTCGACGCTGTATCGCCGGATTCCGTGATAGTGTAGCCCGTGTTAGCGGGCAGGCCGGTGACCTCGATCTTTTCGCCGCCGGTGATGCCGGCTTTGACTTCAGCGGTGCCGTCTGCGTTGAAGGCGACGGTGTCGCCGGTGATGGTGGAGAAATCTGCCGATTCGCCGCCGGTTTTTACCGTGACCGAGCTGGCGTGGGGCGTTTCGTCCGGGTCGTCCAGCGCGATGGTAAAGGTGAACTCGTCGCCGGCATTGGCAAAGTTGCCGCTGAGGTGCTTGACCACCGAGAGGCCGTAGGCGGTGTAGGTGTTGGTGACCTCGTCCGCCTTGGCCGTGCCGTCCGCGTTGACGATGTTGATGTCTGAGATGCGTAGGGCGCCGGTGGGCGCGGCGGGGTCGGTGTTGACCACCCGCACCACGATGTAGCGGGCCGCGGTGTCCTGCGTCAGGCCGGTGATGCCGGCAGCGGTCTCTGTGAGGGAGAAGATGTAGTCGCCCGGGGCGGTGAAGTCGTCGCTGTCAAAGGTGAAAGGGACTGGGACGGTGTTGACCGTGCCGCCCGTAAAGGCGGCGGTGAGCTCGGTGGATTTGATCTGCGCGGCCGTGCCTTTGACGGCAGTGCCGGCCGCCCAGGAGGGCAGGTTCGCGACCGTGCCGACCGTGAAGGTGATGCTGCCGTGGGGCACGCCCGCGCCGGGGGCGGCGGTCATGTCGATGGTTTTGGTCAGCTGGGCGGTGTAATCCGCGGCCAGCACGCCGGGCGCTGCGGTACCTGCCAGCAGGGCAGCCGCAGCGATGGCAGCGGTAAATTTGCCGAATTTGGCGCGGGAAATGTAGGTGGTCTTCATAGGTGGTTCCTCTCTTCCAACATGGATTTATGTTGCTTTCGTTGGGGTTGCAGCAGGGTTTACAGCCCGCTGCGGCGCAGGGCGGCCAGGGCCGTGCCCAGCACTTGCCGCTGTGGGATGGGGCCGTAGAGGCGGCTGTCCACCCCCGTGGTGCGGGCATCGCACAGCAGGAAAAGCTCGTCCTCCGCGAGGGTGACGGGGTAGTCCGGGCCGCCCTCGACCGGCTGGGTGGGGGTGGTGATGTCCGGCTCGGCCACCGTACTGCCATTGATGATGAGCGCGCCGGTGTCGGTCACAGTGACGGTATCGCCGCCACGCGCCGCGATGCGCCCAAGGCGGAGCGTGCCGTCCTGCCGGTAGAGCACGACCTGCCCGGCCGCGGTGCCGCGCTCGAACCGGCTGAACAGGACGAGGTCGCCGCCGCACAGGCGGGGCGCCATAGCGCCGCCCGGCACCACCGCCAGCCCGAACACACCCCCGAACAGCACCCAGCACAGCGCGGCGAACACTGCCAGGCGGGTGAGGAAGCGGTGAATTTCCGCTTTGGCACGTGTTTTTTCCTTGTCAGTAGCCAGAAGGTCCTCCCGTGGCATGGGTCACACCTCCCTGCAGCGCAGCAGCCGCCAGCCCAGCCAGCACAGTCCGACCAGTGCCAGGTAGGGCGCCGCGCCGGTGTGCAGGCCGGTGGGGATGCCCACGTTGCGGGTATTGATGCAGGTGATCTCGGCGGGCTGGGCCCGGGGCACTTGCATCGTGCAGGTTGCGCCGGTGGGGCCGTCGTCGCCGTTGAGCTGCCAGCTGACCGTGTGGTCGCCGGGGTCGGTCTCAGTCAGGGTGAGGGTCTGGTCCGCGCGCAGGTGGGTGAGGGTGACGCTGCCGCCGCTGCGCAGGGTGAAGCCGGTGTCGGTCAGCGCCGCGCCGTCACCCGCCGTGGTGTAGGCGCTGCCCTGGCGGATCTGGGTGGTGTCCAGCGTGGCGGTAAAGGAGAAGTTTTTCGTAGTATCGCCCATATCGCCCACCACTTTTTTGGTGATCGTGACGGACAGGTAGGGTTCGTAGGTGTTGGTGAAGTGCGCCTCGGCCGTACCGCCTGCTGTGACGTCCAGCGATTGGGTTCGGTCGGCGGCGGGAGTGGTCAGGTAGTAGTTGGTCAGGTTCGGCGCGGCGGATTCGGTCACGGTGTAGCCGGCGGGGGCCAGGCCCGGCAGGGTCACGCTGCCTGCGCCTTTGATGGAGAGCGTCAGGCGGCCGCTCGCGTCCGGGCTGACGGCAGCCGGGGCATCCGCCGGGCGGGCGCCCGCGCTATACTGCGGCGTATAGCTGCCTGCGGCAACGGATGCGATCGTAAAGGTGTTGACTGTTTCGGCGAAGTCGGCTTGCAGGGCATCGTCGGCATCGTCGGGCAATTGCTTGGTGATGGTCAGGCTGCCGGTGGCGCGGGCGTAGGTGTTTTCAAACCGGATATTTGTTGCCGCCTGGGCGGTCAGTGCAATGCCGCTGTGTATCGGTGTATCCGTCACGTCTATCCACACGCCGCCGTCTTTTACGGTGCGTACCAGCGTGCAATCGTAACCGGTGGGTTCACCGCGGGCGGTCTCGGTCACAGCGTAGTTGTAGGTGTTGCCGCTGCTGTCCGTCAGGGGCAGCTCCAGCGTGTATTGCAGCACGTTGGGGTTGATGCTATCCGCTTGCATCGCGCTGCCGCTGAAGTCCCCCACAATCTGGCGGTCCGAGTTGACCACGGTAAAGTGCAGATTTTCTTTAGCCTGTATCAGCTCGGCATCGGTCAGGGCGGTACCGTCGGTTTTCAGCAGCGTTTTGGTAACGCGCAGGATGCCGCTGCCCGCAGCCGGGGGCACAGGGTCGGTGCTGAACCAGACGCGGTCGATGAGGTTGCCGCGCTTGAGGCCCTCCTCGCTGTCGCCGCTGGCGCTGGCCACCGCCACAAAGAAGAACCGGCTGACGTACTGCCCCGCCGGGACCGTGTAGGTACCGTTGTGTACGCCCCATGCGGTGCAGCCATCCGAGATATTGCCGTCCACAATGTAGTTTCGGATGGGCACGTTCACGCCGTTCACCGTGATGCTGCCGTTCAGAGCTTCCTGGATGGCGGCGCGGGTGGTCTTATTTTTCAGCGCGTCGGTGATGTCCTGGGCCACATCCACCGGAGCGATCATCAGGGCCATCGTGTCAGTGCCGTCGCGACCCGCGTGGGCCAGGCTCCAGTTTAAGGTAGCGCCGGGCACGGTCAGCACGTCCTGGTACAGGGCGCCGTAAGCCTGGCAGTTCAGTTCGGAAAACTGGCCGCCATCGTAGGCCTTGCCGATGGCGTAGGCCTGGGTCACGTCGTTGGGGTCTGTGTAAGTTTCTTTTATCGCATTACCCTTGCGGTCCCATCCTGTAATAACAGTGTCCGTATAAACGGTCGTGGTCGCGTCGGCAATCTCGATAAATTTTCCCTTGACACCATCACCCCAACGATTGCACTCGGTAGTTGTATACCAGTAAATGCTGCTGGTCGTTTCCGCATCCCGCGTCTGCAAAAAGTGGGCGCGCTGATGGTCTTCCGGGTAACAGAAGCGGTCACTTGCAAAATTGCCGTCGCTGACCACCGGATACTCAAAGCTGCCGTTTTGCAGCTGCACATAATAGTTTACCTGAGCCTCGGCCTGCAGGGTGCTGCTGCCGGAGGCGACATCCACCTTATAATGGTAGCGGTCGGTGTCGGCGGCGCTGGGGTCACTTTGGCGGGCCAGCAGCGTATCCAGCGCGGCGTTCAGCGCGTGGGGGTGTTCGGCGGTCAGGTTCTTGTCTGAACCATTGACGGCCTGGCCCGTGACCTGCTGCCAGCTGCCATCCGCGCCGGTCTTGCTGCGATACCAGGTGTAGGTCACGCCGTCCACCGGGTCACTTTGTCCGTTGACGACCGCTACCAGCTCTCCCGTAGATTTGATGTTATCCTGTATCTTCACACTGCGCAGCGTCACCGCCTGCACTGCCGGTTCATCCTCGTCATCCGGCGGGTCGGCGCTTTCAGGCGTGGCGGTGGTGGCCGGTGTCGTGCTTGGCGTGGGTGTGTACAGCTCGTCCCCGGTCGCGTTCTCCCCTGCCGGGTCCTCCTCGGCCGGGCCGGGCGGCACAGGTGTCGGCTCTGCCGGGGCGGCGGTCTCGCTGGTGGCGATCTCGGTATGTAGCGGTCCCGATAATGGCGGGTCCTCAGCAAAAGCGGCATTGGCGGCCCCAGCCGCAAGGCAAAAGGCCATAAGCCCTGCCAACAGACGTTTGTTCATGGCGGTTCCTCCCCCGTTTGATCCGGGCGGCCTGTGGGACAAGCCGTCCGCTGATTTCAAGGCTGAGTATACCCCCGCCAACGGGGAAAAAACGTCGCACGCAGGTTCACACAAAAAAAGACAGCCCGCACTGTTTTCTGCAGTACGGGCTGTCCCTAAATCTCTTAAATCTATTCCGTTATACGATCGTCACCAGCGTCTGGCAGGTGCCGGTCACGGCGTAGGGGCCGCTGGCGGCGGGCAGGAAGTAGCTCTCGCCCTTCTTCACAGCCACGGTCTCGCCGCCGCTGGTCAGGGTACCTTCGCCATCGGTGATGAGCAGCGAAACAAAGCTCTTCTCGTCCGCCACGCCCTCAAAGGCGCCGTTTCTGGCATCCACAGTGAAATACTCACACTGGGCCAGATGTTCGCCAAAATCATGCTTTACCGGCGGGGTGCACAGGGTCACATCCAGCGCCTTTTCCACATGCAGGGCTCGGGGCTTGCCGTCGGCACCGACGCGGCCGTAGTCGTAAACGCGGTAGGTCACGTTGGAGTTCTGCTGTACCTCGGCCACCACGATGCCCTTGCCGATGGCATGCAGCGTGCCCGACGGGATATAAAAACAATCCCCCTTGTGCACAGGCACGGCGTTCAAAACCTCCGTCAGGGTGTTGTTTTTGATGCGCTCGGCAAATTCCTTTTTGCTGATCTCATGGTCAAAGCCATAGTACAGAAAGGCGTTCGGCTCACAATCCAGCACGTACCACATCTCAGTCTTGCCGTACTGGTGCTCATTTTTCAGTGCGTACTCATTGAAGGGGTGTACCTGGATGGACAAATCATTCCTTGCATCGATAAATTTTGTCAAAACCGGGAACTGTTCAAATTTTGTGCAATCGGTGCCCAGGGCTTCCGGGTGAGCGGCCGCATAATCAGCCAGGGTGGTGCCGTCGGGCAGGTAGCTGGGGCCGTCCGGGTGGCAGGAGAGCACCCAGGCTTCGGCCAGCGGGTCCAGATCGCTCTGCACGCCAAAATCGGTGCGCAGACGGCTGCCGCCCCACAGGTAGTCTTTGCAGCTGGGGGTCAGTTTGATGATTGCCATAAACAGGTTGCTCCTTTTTTAAATAGAAGATCTTTTGCGGGCACCTCGCCGTAGTCCCCCCACAGGGGCAAGCCCAGGGTGTGCAGCACAAAGCCGGTGCTGCTATAAAGGCGGCTTCCGGCGCGGTGAAGTTTTCGCCGGGAGCCAGCGTCCAGGCAAAATGGTAGGGGTGGATACCCTACGGTTTGCATGTACCTGTATTATACTCCCCCGGTCTCGGGCAAATCAACCCGAATTCAGCTAATATTTAAGCGGTCATTTTAGTTAATTGGCAAAAAAAGACGTCCCCGTCGGCTGCTTGGGGCAACGACGGGGACGTCAGCATGCAGAAAAAGCTGATTCAGCTTTATGGGAAATTGCGGTTCGGGTTACTGGTGGTTACGCTTTTTCAGGGCAAAGGCCACGCCAAAGGCACCCAGGGCACCCAGGCAGACAACCGCCAGCGGGACGATAGGCATATCATCCGAAGTCTGCGGGATAACACCGGTGGTCTTAGCCACGGGTGCGGTGGTCTCGGCCGCGGTAGCGGTCACGGTAGTGGGCTTCTGAGTAGCGGCAGGCTTCTCGCTGGGAGTCGGCTCGGGCTTGACAGCGGTGTTCTTGGTGCGCCACAGCTGGCTACCATAGAACGGGCTGGCCGTGCCGATGATGAAGTAATCCGTAGTCTCGGCAAAGACGCGCAAGCCGTGGCTGTAACGGTCACCAAAGCCGGTGCGGGTGACAGGCTCCATCGTAACAGAACCGTCGGCGTTGTTGGTAAAGGTCAGCAGGTCAAAACCAGCCTCGGAGTCCTTCAGGTAGGGCAGGCACTTGACCAGATAGATCATGTTTTCCTTAGTGGCGACCTGGAGCAACAGCTCATACAGGGCTTTCAAGTTCGGGGGCAGCTGGTCTGCAATGTCACCCAAAGCATCGATCAGTTCACCGTAGTACTCAACGAATTCTTCCACCTCGGTGGTGTCGACCAAATCGGTCAAGTCCGCCATCAGGCTGTTCATATCAAACAGCGGGGCGGAGGAATCCTCGTCCAGGGAGTTCAGGATATACTCGCCGTCCACCAGGGCATCGGCCAGTTCGTTGGTCTGCTCCTCGGTCAGGGTGACTGGCTGCTCGGTGCGGGCTTTGTAAACAGCAACGGCGTCGGCGGCATGCTCGTTGGCAGCGACCACAGCGGCGTTCACCAGAGCCAGGGCTTCGCTGCGGTTGGCCGGGGTGGTGGGGGCTGCATAGGTGGCAGTTTCGGGGGTTGCGGTCTCCGGGGTAGCTGCCTCATTCTGGGCGAACATGGCCACACCGGATGCGCTGTCATCGCTCTTCTTGGCAATCAGCTCCAGCAGAACGCGCAGGTAGTTGATCTGTTTCCGCCATTCCTCGGCGCTCATGTTCAGCAGGTCACCGTTGGTAAACTGGGCGATAGGCTCCAGCAAGGTGGTCTCGTCCATCGTGCTCAGGTACATTTTACCCTCATGCACGGCAGTCTGCCAAGTATATTGGGTCATGTGGGTGCCATAGCCGGAACCCGCGCCGGTCAGGCTGGTGGGGAATGCCTCGGTCGGGTCACCCACGACCTTTTCCACATTCTCATTCTTGTCCATGCGGTAGAGGTTGATGGACTGCTGCAGGTTGGTGTACATGGTCTGGAAGTTCTTCTTGGTGACCATGTTCTGCAAAGCGCTGCTGACATCGTTGTAGTCGCCGATGTACAGGTAGTCGCCGTAGACCTGCAGGGTGCAGGCACCGGCGCTGACGCGCTCCGGGTCCATGCCGTAAGCATATTTTGCCTTGGCATCGCCCTCACCCTCGGTGTTGCCAGCCAGCACAGACCAATGCCAGTTCTCGCGCTTGGTGGCATCGGTGCCGGTCAGTTCGCCGCGCACAATGGCAAAGGAGGTTTTCATGCCGTTGTCAGGGTTCTGGGAAGCTTCATCGCCCACGCAGACAACAACATACAGCTTGTTGTTGAACTGCAGCACCTGATAAATACCGCCGCCGCCATTGACATCGCCGCGCTTGCAGGCCGGGGTCACACCCAGGCTGTCAAACTCGGCCTTGCCCAGGATCTCGGTAAAGGTATCCTGCCCGGCAGAGGGATTGTTGGAAACTGCCAGGAAAGCGCCCTCGTCCGCGTTCAGGCCGCCTGCGATCAGCGCGGTCTCGTTCTTGCTGTTGGTGTAAGTAGAAATGGCACGGGTGGAGGTGAAGTACCATTTATTGATGTCCGCCAACGTTGCGCCGTTTGCGGAGGTCAGTTTGCGGTAATCATTGATATCCTCAACACCGCAGTCATAGATGCGGGTGATTTTGTCTCCCTGGATCGGGTCGACCTCGTAGACGCAGGGGAAGCCGCTCTGGATGGCAATCGCGGTCTGATACTCCCGTTCGGTCAGGCCCGGAGTATTGCGGTCGATGGTCATACCGACAAAGTACAGCTTGTCACCGATCTTCGTAGAGCCGCGCAGGATGTTGATCACGCCCGTGCCGCCCTCATCAGCAGACTGTGCCATCAGAATTTTGGTCTCGCCGGTCTTGACGTTGAACTTGTACAGGATACCGCCAGCGGAAACGCCGTCCGGTTCACCGATGTACATGTTGCCATTGTACATCACATCGATGGTCGCCTTGGCGACCTCAGGGTCCAGGTTGCCAAAGCCGCGGGTCAGGATGGAGTTTGCGCCCAGGCCGCCGTACATGGTGCCGATGTAGACCCAATCGCCGTAACTCTCGGCCGCATAGCTGTAGGACTGGCCGCGGTCGCCGTTGTTCTCGGTGCTGGCACCCTGCACATAGGGGCCGACTTTGCCGTTGCCCAGGTAGTCAACCACGCCGTCATTGGTCTCGGTACCAAAGTCTGCGTGGGAGATCTTTTCCCAGGTGGTGCCGTCTATGGCATTGTAGGTGTACTTTACGTTGATCTGCTGTGTCCCCTCGGCAAACGCAGGCAGGGCAGTGGCTGTAAGCAGTGCCGCGCCCAGGGCAAGCGCTGTAATGCGCTTTGCAATTCCATTCAGGTGCATGCTTGGTTACCTCATCTCTGATTCTGTATTTCCTTCTTCTTTTGGCATTTATATAATAAACCTATAAAATACCAGATATATGTATAATACCCCCCCCCCACTAAGTTTTGTCAATCTTTATCAGCCAATATTTTTAATGATTAAGATAACTTTTCTGTACTGCACAAAAAACAGCGCCTTTCTGTTATACAGAAAAGGCGCTGTGCCGGTTTGCTTTGTTACAAATTAACTTTTTCCAGAATTGAAACCATCTCGGCCTCCGTCAGCCGGTAGCGTACCGGCTCCGGCGGGGCATCTCCGGTACGCAGCGGGTACTGCCAGTACACCACATCCAGCCAGCGGCCAAACTTGTAGCCGCTGTGCTTTTCCACAAAACTTTTGGTAAAGCCCATCCGTTTGTGGAATTCGTGGCTCGCCTTGTTCTCGCCGGTCACAATGGCAAAGGCGTTATAGTAGCCCTGCATCCGCAGCAGCTCCAGCAGGGCGGTGTACAGGCGCTTGCCCACCCCCTGGCCGACGCAATCCGGCGCGCAATAAATGGTAGCCTCCACATTCCAGGCATAGGCCTCGCGGCTGTGCCAGGGGTGGGCGCAGGCAAACCCCTGCAAGCGGCCGTCCGGGGTGATGGCCACCAGAAACGGTGCTTTTTCCAGCACACCCGCAATGTTGGCGGCGTACTCCTCGGCCGTGGAAAGCCGGTACTGGAAAGTCTGGGTGCCATGCAGCACGTACCAGTTGTACAGCTCGGCCACCGCCGCGCCGTCCGCCGGGGTAGCCATGCGGATGGTGATACGGTTGTCCGCCGCCCACTTTGCCGCCAGGGCTTCTTTTTCAGCCTTGGGCAGTTTTTTGATGGCAGCTTCGCGCTTTAAGGCCGCGCTTTTGTCAGCGCAGCGTTCGGCATAGGCAAGGCGCACGGCCGGGCCGCCGTGGCTTTTGGTGTACTTGGCCCCGCCCTTGCCGGTGCGGTGGGCCTTTAAGCGGCGGGCCAAGTCGTTGGTCCAGCCGCCGTACAGGCTGCCGTCCGGGCAGCGCAGCAGATAGACCCAGGCGGTTTCGGGGGCAGGCTGGCAGGCATCTGCCAGGCTGGGGGCCGGGCCCCGCAGGCTTTTCCCACTCATTCGCTCACCTTGCGGCCCGCGGCGCGCAGAGTGCGGCGGCAGGCTTCGATGGCCGTCTCTTTATCGTCCGCCGTAATCAAGAACCGGCTAGGGTGGCAGAACCGCAGCCCCAGGCCGCTGATCTGGCGCAGCTGGGCTTCCGGTTTACCGGCCCACGCGGGCGGGAACGGCTGTTTGCTGCGTTTTGTGCGGTGGTCGGTCACACACTGGGCACTGTAGCCGCCGCGCTGGCTGGGGTAGACCACAAACAGCGCATCGGTCTTGTACAGGCCGTTTTTCCAGGGCATGTAGGCGGGCAGCACCACGATGCCGTCCTTCATGTTGGCATAGGCGCGGCGCACGGTGTCGTCGGCGCGGTTGACAGCGTTGGCGGCGGCGATCTCGTTTTCCAAAATCTTTTTGGCCACCGGCACGGCGCGCCAGAAGCACTCGTCCGGGTCGTCCTTCGAGTCCCACAGCGGATTGAAGCTGCCGATGGCGTCAGCCAGAGAGTTCTGCTCGCCGGTGTTATCGTTCAGATCCAACGGCTGGATGAAGTTTTCGTCCAGCAGGCGGGCCTGATGCTCGCCCACCAGCTGGGCGCCCAGCACCTGCCACAGCAGGCCGAACGCCGCATAGGGCACGCCGTTGGGACGAGTCTCGCGGGGCTCCTGGTGGTGGTCGAACATGCCGCCGCCGACATCATAGACGATGCCGTCGAAATCATCGGGCACCACAAAGCCGCGCGTGACCTGGATGTCCGGCCGCACAATTTGCAGCAGGGCGGTGGAGAACACGTCATCCGCGTGGAATTTGCCCCCGTGGGTAAAGCCTTTTGCAGGTATTTTCATGGTTTGCTCCTACGTTTAATTTATCGCCAATTTGTAGGGGCAGATGCTCGCCATCCGCCCGCGGGTCGATGCAGGCATCGACCCCTACAGAAGTATTTGCTTTGTTTACTTACCAACCACATCCCAATGCTTATCGTTGTGGTTCAGCACTTCGCAGCCGGTCTCGGTGACAAGGACCAGGTCCTCCACACGCACGCCGAACTCTCCCGGCAGGTAAACGCCCGGCTCGATGGAGAAGATCATGCCTGGGCGCACCTCGATCCGGTTGGCACTGCTGACATCGCCCTTCTCGTGGTCGGTCTGGCCGATGAAGTGGCCCAAACGATGGTTGAAATACTCGCCGTAACCGGCCTCGGTGATGAGGTCACGGGCGGCGGCGTCCAGGTCGCACAGCTTTACGCCCGGCTTGATAAGGGCCTCGGCGGCCTCGTTGGCGCGGCGCACCAGATCGTGCACGGCGGCCTGCTTCTCGGTGGGCTGGCCGCAGAACCAGGTGCGGGTCATGTCGCTGCAATAGCGGTCCTTCACACAGCCCATATCAAACAGCACGCAGTCGCCCTCTTTCAGCACGGTGTCGTCCGGCTCGTGGTGGGGGTCGGCGGCGTTGGCGCCGAAGGATACGATGGTGGTAAAGCTGGGGCCTTCGCAGCCATGGGCGCGGAACCGGGCGTCGATGAACTCGGCCACCTGGCGCTCGGTCATGCCGGCCTTGACGTAGTGCTTGGCTTCCTCGTTGACCAGGTCGTTGATGTGGGAGGCCGTGCGCATAAGCTCCTGCTCGGCCTCATCCTTGCAGGCGCGGCAGTTATCCACGCAATCGCTGGCCAGTTTTACCGGCATAGCGGGGTGGGCTTCCATCAGCGGGATCAGGAACCTGGCGGGCCATTCCTTATCGATGCCCAGCGGCTTGCCGGCATCCACCACGACGGCAATTTGCTCAACAGGCGCGTCGGTGTCGGTATGCCAGATAGCCTGGCACGGCGGGTTGGGCACATTGAACAACTTATTCAAAAAAAGCGTAGGTTCGCCTGCTACCGGCAGGTAGAGGGCCAGCAGGCGCTCGTAGGGTTCCACGGCTACGCCGGTCAGGTACCACACGCTCTTGGGGTCACATACGATCATCTGGGTCAGGCCGCAGCTTTCCAGCGCGGTGCGCACCCGGGCGATACGTTCAGCATGAATCCTTTCCATTAAAATCATCATCCTTTCCTTGGCATTATAACATGGTTAGCCACGGCTTGCAATTCTTATAAAGAGCCTGTACAATAAAATTACGAGGTGATGTTTATGAAACTGATGATCGCATCGGACCTGCACGGGTCCGCTTACTATACCCATCAGCTGTTGGACGCCTGGGACCGCGAGGGTGCCCCGCGCTTATTTTTGCTGGGTGATATTTTGTACCACGGCCCCCGCAACGACCTGCCCGAAGGCTACGCCCCCAAAGAGGTGCTGGCGATGCTGAACGAGCGCAAGGACCGCATCTTCTGCGTGCGCGGCAACTGCGACGGCGAGGTAGACCAGATGGTGCTGGACTTTCCCATCATGGCAGATTATGCGGTGCTGACCGAGGGCGAGCGGCTGATTTACGCCACCCACGGCCATGTGTACAACACTGCCCACCTGCCGCCGCTGCAGCCCGGCGACATTTTGCTGCATGGCCACACCCACGTGCCCGCCTGGCAGGCGTTTGGCGAGGGAAACCTCTACCTCAACCCCGGCTCGGTCTCCCTCCCCAAAGAAAACAGCCCCCACAGCTACCTGACGCTGGAGGGCGGAAAATTTTTGTGGAAAGAACTGGATGGAACGGTGTACCATGAACTGAATATTTAATTGCAACATAAAAAGGCTCCCTCTGGGAGGGAGCTGTCAGCGAAGCTGACTGAGGGAGAGAACCTTGCAATAGCCTGAAACTTCTGCCAACGTAAAGTCTCTCCCCCACCCGTTTCGCGGGAGCCCCCTCTCAGAGGGGGCCTTTTTGCCTTTTATTCCTGTATTGCCCGCTCAAAGCGGCCGATCTTTTCCACCTTGCCTACTACCGATACGGTATCCCCTTCTTCAAAGCGATAATCCGCGGAAAACTCCACATCGGTGCGGTGGCCGCGCTCAACGGCGATGATGTTGATGCCGTAAACCTTGCGCACGTCCAGTTCGCGGATGGTGCGGCCCAGCAGCTTGCCGCCCACGGCGATGCGGCGCACCTCGACGCCGTCATCCAGAGCGATGTAATCCAAAAGATTGCCCGAGATCAGCCGCTTGCCGATGCGCACGGCCATGTCGGCCTCCGGGTAAACCACCGTGGCACCCAGGTGCTTGAGCACCTCGCCGTGCACCTCGCTGGCGGCTTTGGCAATGACCTGGGGCACGCCCAGTTTGATGACCAGCATCGTGGTCAGGATGCTGATGTCCACCTGCTCGCCGATGCACACCGTAACCGTGCCGCAGTTCTGCATGCCGGTCTCCTTTAAGGCGTCCTCGCTCAGGTTATCCACCACAAAAGCGTAGTCGGTATAGCGGCGCACCGCCTTGACCTTCTCCTCGTTTTTATCAATGGCGATGACCTCTTTGCCCGCTTCGGCCAGCGTCTGCACCAGTGCCGTGCCGAACCGTCCCAGGCCGATCACACCGTAGAGGTCGGTTTTCAGTTGTTTTTTCATCTAATCATTCCTTTCTGCCTCCCTCTGCGAGGGAGGTGTCTGCGCGACAGCGCAGACGGAGGGAGAGACATCACCATAGTTGCACTTTGGGTAAAGTCTCTCCCCATCCGCTTCGCGGGAGCCCCCTTGCAGAGGGGGCCTCTCGGGGTATATCACCCTATCGTAATGGCTTCTTCGGTATATTTGGCGCTGGGCTCCGGGCGGGAGACCCAGAGGGACAGCAGCGTGAACGCACCCACGCGGCCAATGAACATCGTGACGATCAGCACCGCTTTGCTGGCGGCATGCAGGCTGGAGGTGATGCCCATCGACAGGCCCGCCGTGCTGTAGGCCGAGATCTGCTCAAACAGCAGCTGCACAAAACTGTGCTGCGGCTCCAGCACGCAGAGCATGAAGGTGCCCACAAACACCACGATGGTGCCCAGCAGCGTGATGGTAGCGGCTTTGGCCAGGCTTTCCTCCGGCAGGCGGCGCCTGAACGCACCCAATCTGCGCTTGGAGAAGATGATGCGCACCTCCTGCATCAGCACAAAAAAGGTGGTGGTCTTGATGCCGCCGCCCGTAGACCCAGGCGACGCGCCGATGAACATTAAGATCATTATCACCAGCAGCCCGGCATTGGTCATGGCACCAATATCGATGGTGGAAAAGCCCGCCGTGCGGGTGGTGATGCTTTGGAACAGCGCCGCCAAAAAGCTGATCGGCTCGGTCAGCCAAAGCAGCATCGCACCGCCCAAAATCAGCACGGCCGTGGTGGAAAGCACCACCTTGCTGTGCAGCGTCAGCTTGCGGAACCGCCCGCGGCAGCGCAGTACATCCAGCATCACCATAAAGCCGATGCCGCCCAAGACGATCATCCCATCGGTGACAAGGTTCAGCCAAAGGTTATTGCAGTAGGGGATCAGGCTGTGGCCGCCGCCCAGCACATCGAGCCCTGCATTGTTAAAGGAAGCGATCGCGTGGAACACGCTGATCCAGGCGGCATGCAGCGGCGAATAGTCCCGGGCAAACACCGGGTAGCTGGCCACCGCGCCGATGCCCTCCACCAGCAGAGTCATGGCCATAATGGACCGCACCAGCTTGACCATGCCCCCGAAACTTTCCACGTTGAGGGCCTCCCGTACCAGGCTGCGGCCGCGGAAACTGATGCGCCGCCCCGCCGCAATGGCCAGCCCCATGCTGACCGAGGATATGCCCAGGCCCCCCAGCTGCATCAGCACTGCCAGCACGGCCTGGCCGAACAGCGTAAAGGTATCGCCGGGGTCCACCGTGACCAGCCCGGTCACGCAGACAGCGCTGGTGGCGGTAAACAGAGCGTCCAGCCCCGGCAGCTGCACGGCCCCGCGCACCGCGATGGGCAGCGAGAGCAGCGCCGCGCCGATGAAGATGAGCACCGCAAAGCCAAAGGCGATGGTGCGCGCAGGGGACTGCTGTTTTGTGATTTTTTTGAAGTTTTCCACATTTTCACCTGTGATTCGTAAATTATTCCTACTTTACCACGAAAGGGCGGATGCGTCAAGCAGTACTTGACGAAGCACACCAGGCGTGGTATAGTTACCCTATATTTTACCGGGAAGGAGGGCACACCCATGCGCTGGCGCTTTGGTGTTCTTTTTCAGAAAAAAGGAAACCCTTAAGCAATCAGAGCTAGAAGTGTGCCCATTTTTAAAACTGACCCGGCAAAGCAAGGTTGAAGTGTACACTATCGACCCTGCAGCTTTGCTGTGGGGTCGTTTATTTTTGGGCACCTATTTCTTGTATGTCTAAAGGAAGGGTGTTCCCGATGAATTTACCAAAGCAATTGCTCGCGGTGCGCGTGTACTCGTTTACCTCCTGCCTGCGGCTGACCGATGCCGTCTGGGTGGCGCTGCTGGCCGCCCGGGGCTTTACGCTGGCGCAAATCGGTCTGGCCGAAGCTGTTTTCCACCTCACCAGTCTGCTGTGCGAGGTCCCCAGCGGCGTGGCCGCTGACCTGCTGGGGCGGCGGCTGAATCTGGCCGTCAGCGCTGTGTTTGAAATTTTCTCCGATGTAACGATGGCGTTTTCTCCCAATCTGGCCGCTGTATGCGCCGCCATGGCACTGAAAGCGCTGGCCTGCACGATGATCTCCGGCACGCTGGAGGCCCTGACCTATGACAGCCTGAAAACTGCCGGGCGGGAAAACGAATATTTGCAGGCTGACGCAAAAATCTCGGTTTTGCAAAAGCTAGCCACAGCACTGGGGTCACTGGCAAGTTTACTCTCCGACGTGCTGCAATTTGCCGGGTTTTACCTGGCCAATGCAGCGATCTGCTTTTGCTCGCTGCTGGCGGCGCTGACTTTGCAGGAGCCTCTGGTGACCGAGGCCCAAGCTGCGCGGCAGCAGAATCCCTTTGCGGATATAGCCGCCCGGCTGCGCGTCCATATCACAGATAGTGCCGCCGTGCTGCGCACTACGCCGCTGGCGGTGCGGCTGATCACTGCGGATGCCATCATCTCGCTGCCCAGCTACCTGACCACGATGTTTGTACAGCAGCGGCTGGTCACGCTGGGGTGGGATGCCTCCTGGCTGTTCGTCTCTCCCCTGCTGGCCTCGGCTGCCGCCATGGTATGCACAGCGCTGTCACGGCGGCTGCATCCCGGGAAATTGCGCCCGCTGTACCGACTGTGTGCCCTGGTCTGCGGCGGTGGTGTGCTGTTGGCCGGGGCCGGGCCTGCCCGGGGTTGCCTGGTGGGGCCGATGCTGGTGCAGGCATCGTTGAGCGTGTGGTTCCTGCACGCGATGCAGCGGTTCAATGATGCCATCCCCAGCGACCGCCGGGCCACGCTGATCAGCGTTGACAACATGGCTTACAGCGTGCTGATGATCCCCGCCAGCCCGCTGATCGGGCTGATCGCCGATGTGACCGGCCTGGCCGGGGCGGGACTTTGCGCTTTGGGCGGGTTGGTGCTGCTTTCGGCCCTGGCGCTGCCGCGCAGAAAATAATTTACGATACATCGCAGTTGCAACTACCCGTTGACAAACTTCCAGTTCCACTTTCTTGCCCCGCAACCGGGAAAAATGGTAGAGTGCAGACAGTAAAACAACCACGAACAACCAAGAGGAGGTTTTCCCCATGATCTTTGCTGACAAACTCATTACCTTACGCAAGAAAGCGGGCTGGTCCCAGGAGGAATTGGCTGAAAAGCTGGGCGTGACCCGGCAATCGGTCTCCAAGTGGGAGGGTGCCCAATCGGTACCCGACATCGACAAAATTTTGCAGTTAGCCCGTCTGTTCGGTGTGACCACCGACTACTTATTAAAAGAGGAACAGGGCGAGCCGGAATATACCGCCGAGGATGACACCCCTGCCCTGCGCAAGGTCACACTGGCCCAGGCCAACGACTGCCTGGCCAAAGCGCAAGCCAACGCGCCCAAAATGGCGCTGGCCACGGCGCTGTGTATTGTAAGCCCTGTCCCGCTGATCTTCCTCGGCGCGCTATCAACCCACAGCCTGTTCCCCCTCAGCGAGGGAGCTTCCGCCGGCCTTGGGCTGACCATCCTGCTGGTGCTTATTGCTGTAGCTGTCGTTCTTTTCATGCAGTGCGGCGCGGCCGTTAAGCCTTACGAATTTCTGGAAAAAGAGCCCATCGACACCGAGTACGGCGTGACCGGTCTGGTGCAGGAACGGCGGGATGCTTTTGCCGCCCATTACAACCGCGCCAACACCATCGGCACCGTGCTGTGCATACTGGCCGCTGTGCCGCTGTTCGCCGCCATGATGCTGACGGACACCGAAGTCCTGTCGGCATCCGCCGTCTGCCTGCTGCTGGTTTTGGTGGCCTGCGGCGTCTACGCCTTTGTGCGGGTGGGTACCATCCAGGATGCCATGGATCAGCTGTTGGAAACAGGCGACTTTACCCGCGACGCCAAAGCCCGCAAGGGGGTCATCCGCGCGGTATCGGCGGCGTACTGGCTGGTGGTCGTGGCCATCTTCCTATTCTACACCTTCGGCCCCTATGGCAACGGCCAGCCGCAGTACAGCTGGTTCATCTGGGCCATTGCCGGCGTGGTATTTGCCGCCGTGATTGTGGTGATGAGAGCCGTCCAGCGCAAAAAGCAATAAATCTCTTTACATTTTCCAAAAACGCGCGTACAATAAGGCCATCTTATAAAGTAATGCTGCAGGCTTCCCGCCAGCCGGGCGGGAAGTGCGCAGTGCTGCTTTACCAATTAAGAGGGAGTTGTTTTGTATGAAGCGTATCGTATCCGATAAAGCCCCCGCCGCTCTCGGCCCTTATGTGCAGGCCGTAGACACCGGCAGCACCGTTTACTGCAGCGGCCAGCTGGGCCTGGATCCCGCCACCGGCGTTCTGCCCGAGGGCGTGGTCGCACAGACCCACCAGTCCCTGAAGAACCTGCAGGCTGTATTGGCTGAGGCTGGACTGACGCTCGATAACGTTGTCAAGACCACGGTCTTTGTGCAGGACCTGGGCGACTTTGGCACCGTGAACGAGATCTATGCCCAGTATTTCCACGAGTATCCCGCCCGCAGCTGCGTGCAGATCGCCGCCCTGCCCAAGGGTGCGCTGGTGGAGATCGAGTGCATCGCCGCGCGCGGTTAACATCACAAACAACAAGGCCCTGCCTTTCGGCAGGGCCTTGTTCCCTTTTATAAGGGGCTTAAATCACATTATACTCCTTCAGCAGCTTCTCCACCTCGGTGCCTTCAATCTTTTTCAGGGCTTCCTTCAGGGCCAGCTTGCCTACCAGCGGCATCTCCATGTCGGTGATCTTTTTGCCGTCGCGCAGTTTCACGGTGGCATCCAGCAGGCAGCGGATGTCATACACGCTGCCCCAGACCTCGGGCACGCCGCGGTCGACGTTCAGCAGGGTGTAAACAGCCTCCATGCCGGTGCGGATGGAATACTCAGTGGTAAAGATGGTGTCGCGCTCGGTCTCTGCGAACTGGCCCAGGAAGGCGAAGTTCACAGCGCCCTCGGGCACGACATCGGGGCGGTCGCCCGCAGCGCGCGGCATAAAGAAGGCATCAATATACGGCATCATGCAGGGCACGGTGTTGGCGCTGTTGGCCGCCAGCTCTTCGATCTGGTCGGCGGGCACACCGATGTGGTACAGCCACTCCATGCAGATCTCCTTGCCGGTGCATTCCCGCATCGGCTTCTTGACGAAGTCACCCGGCTTATCGCTGAACAAGCCGTAGACCCAGACGCAAAGCTGGTCCTTGGGCTGGTCGCGGAACTGCTGCTGACGGTTCAGCGTCCAGCTGAGCAGCCAGCTGGAATCCTTGACGGTAACAATGCCGCCGGTAACCACCTTGCCGCTGAACGGGTCACGCTTGCAGATCTTTTTGATATAGGGCACGATCTTCTGGTCCAGGGTGGTGATGGTGGCGCTCATCCAGTTGGAGAGTTCGGGGTCATAGCAGAACTTATCCGGATGGCCGAAGCTGGGGTCCTGGGCCGCAATCTTGCGCCACAGGTCCCAGCCGCCGCCCTCCTTGATTTCGGGGCGATAGGGGGCGGCGGTGTTCTGGCTGCCGATGGTGGAGTTTTCAACACAGCCGCCGTTGGTGATAAAGACCAGGTCATTCTCGGTCAGATCGATGCAATCCTCCAGGCCATCGCGCAGGATGTCGATGCGGGTAGCCTGCTTTTTGCCGCCGGCGCAGTCAAAGGCCACGTTGACGACCTTGGTGTTGTAGTGGAACTGCACGCCGAAGCTTTCCAGGTACTTGACCATGGGCAGGATCATCGACTCGTACTGGTTGTAGCGGGTAAAGCGCAGGGCTGTGAAATCAGGCAGACCGCCGATATGGTGGATATAACGCTGCAGGTAGCGCTTCATCTCCAGGGCGCTGTGCCAGTTCTCGAAGGCGAACATCGTGCGCCAGTACATCCAGAAATTGGTGTTCAGCACCTCATCGTCGAAGAAGTCAGTGATCTTTTTATCGTACAACTTCTCATCCGGGGTCATGAACAGCTGCAGGATCTCCATAGCGCCCTTGTCAGACAGGCCGAACTTGCCGTCGGTGTGGGCATCCTGGCCGCGGTTGACGGTGGCACGGCAGAGGCTGTAGTTGGGGTCGTCCTTGTTCAGCCAGTAGTACTCGTCCAGCACGGTGTGGTTCTCGTCCTCGATGGAGGGGATGGAGCGGAACAGGTCCCACATGCACTCAAAATGGTTGTCCATTTCACGGCCGCCGCGCATGACGTAGCCGATGTCCTGATACTTATAGCCATCGCAGGCACCGCCGGGGATGGGGTCTTTTTCCAGAATGTGGACATGCTCACCCTTCATCTGGCCGTCACGCACCAGGAAGCAGGCGGCAGACAGTGCAGCCAGGCCGCTGCCGATCAGATAGGCGGACTTGGCGTCGACGCCTTCGGGCTTTTTAGGGGTAGCAAAAGCTTCATAATTACCGCTGGAATAATACATACAAAAACCTCCTTAGGTTTCATGCTTACGTTGTTTTTGGGGTGTTGTTGCTTGGGATGCTTATAGTATAGCCCGCGGGCGCCCTGCTTACAATCAGCAAAAAATCCCCAGTGATAAGTTTTTTATCACCGGGGATGAATTGTATAGATTATGAATGATTTATGACAGTGACGCGCAAAAGGCTCCCTCTGTGAGGGAGCTGTCAGCGAGGCTGACTGAGGGATCGTCCCGTCTGCGTTGTAAATCGGTCTACACAGCAAGGCTGCAATCCCTCCGACACGATTGCGCCATGCCACCAGCTTACACGTCGGGCCCGTCGCTCAACCGTCAAGCCTTCCGGCCCTTCTTCCAGATAAATGCGTTCCCAACGCTCTATAATTTTATGGTCGTTAATTCCAAATTCCTGCATTGCTGCATAGATACTCAGATGTTCTTTTTTCATGGTTTCTACAACCATTTTCTTGAACTCCGGCGTATATCGTTTGTTTGGTACTCCTTTTGGCATAGCAAAACACCCCACTTGTTAGATAGTATATCATACTGTCTAACAAATGGGGTGCTGTTCAATACCGTGCGTACCGGGAAAATTATTTAGCTCTTACTGCTCCTGCGCGGCAAACAGCTGCGGGGCTGCCTTGTAGATCAGCACCGCGGCCACCGTGGTCAGGATGGTCTCGGGCAGCATGTAGCTGCCGTTGTAGGTCAGGCTGTAGGTCCAGGCGGGCAGACCGTCGCTCAGGTTGCCCCAGATCAGCACACCGGACAGGAAGCTGCACAGGAAGCGGATGCCGCACACCGCTGCCGTGCCGACGGCCACGCCGACCAGACGGTTCTTGAACGGCTTGGCAATCGCACCGGCCAGGCCCAGCAGGGTGAAGGCCAGCACGTAGTCCAGCAGGATCATACCCACCAGCGGCAGCAGGCCGGGAGCCGGGGGCGCGTAGAAGCCCAGCAGCATCTGCAGCAGGCTGTTGACAAAGCCCGTGAACAGTCCCCATTTTGTGCCGTGGCGGTAGGAGACCAGGATGAACGGCAGCATGCTCAGCAGGGTGATGGAGCCGCCGTTGGGCATCTCAAAAATTTTGATGTTCGCCAGCACGGTGCCCAGGGCGATCATCAGGGCGCACTCCACAAGAGTGCGGGTCTTGGAATAGGTTTTGGACATGGTATCCACTCCTCAAAAAATGTAACGTAAAAACAGGAAAGCGCCCGCAAGGTACACTTGCAGGCGCAAAAGCGTTATGACGTGTTGGGTCAAACTTCCTACGCCGGCATTGCCCGGATCAGGTTCAAGGCGACCCGAAACTGCGGTTTGTTTCGATCTCAGCCGAGGATGCCCCTCAGCGCCCCTGTTTTTATGTCCAAACCTATTATACACGCCCACCGCTGATTGTCAAGCCTTTCAAATTTTATCCACACGATTCCCCCCAGGTTTTACACGCTTTCTTCAATGTTCTTTCATCTGTACCGGGTATACTGCAGCTGTACTCAAAAAGCAACCCCCACCCAGACAGGAGTGATCGATAGGAAGAAAAAGCGTATTCTCGCCACCGTTGACGACAGCGGCGCCAGCGTGAGTGACAGCTTCAGCGAGTACAAGGCTGCAAAATCCTAAAGCCTTCCCCCTCGGGGGAAGGTGGCCCCGCAGGGCCGGATGAGGGGTAAGCTACCGATTGCGAACCGCAAACGGGCAGCCATGGCAAGCTCTGCCCTCATCAGTCACCTTACGGTGACAGCTTCCCCCTCGGGGGGAAGCCAAAAAGCGGACACCCAATCGGGTGCCCGCTTTTTTATCGGTAAAAATTTACTTGCTGATCTTGATCAGATCCGCGCCCGGCTCCACGGCGCCGGAGGCCACGACCTCGACGTCCTTGAAATCATCGGTGTTCGTGACGACGGTAATCACCACAGCAGGGTGAGCGGCAGCCGCGATTTTGTCCAGATCCATCTCCAGCAGCAGATCGCCCTTCTTGACCTTGTCGCCCTCCTTGACCTTCGGGCTGAAGCCGTCGCCCTTCATCTCGACGGTGTCAACGCCGACATGGATCAGCACCTCAACACCGGCAGTGGTCATGATGCCCAGCGCGTGGCCGCTGTCGGGGGCCTGGGTGATCTCACCGTCCGCGGGGGCGTAAATTTTGCCCTCGGTAGGGTCGATGCCGCAGCACTTGCCCAGGATGCCCTGTGCAAACACCTCGTCGGGGATGTTCTCCATCGCCACAACGGTACCCTTGGCATCAGCAGCCAGGGTCACGGGGAAGGCTGGGGCCGCGGGGGCGGCAGGCTCGGCAGACTTTTTCAGAAAATCAAAGAAACCCATCGTAAAACTCTCCTTCATCAGCCCGGTCAGGCGGGCGTACTTGTAATTATATTATACCCCGTCTTGCCCCAAAAGGCAAGGCAGGCAAGGGAAACTTGCTTTGCTCACATCCGCCCCTTCACAGCGCGGATGGCCTGCCAGGTGATGCGGGCGATCTCCGCCGCGGGCGGCTGAAAACCGGCCTCCTGCCAGGCTACAATCGTGCCAAAGCAGCCGTTCACCGCAAAGGCCAGCATATATTTCTGCTCCTCGGTGCCGCCGTCGGGTGCAAACTCGCCCAGGCAGCGCTCTGCAATCAGCTTTTTGGCGTTGCGGGTGAACTCCGACTCCCAGCTTTTGCCGTAGAGGGCTTGACAGAGGTCGGGGTTCTCGGTCATGTAGGTGAACAGCGCCACCAGCGCGGGGGGCGCGTCTTCCTGCGAGATGCTGGGGATCAGGGTGTCCATCAGGTCGTTCAGCCGTGCCAGTTGGGCGGCCTCCAGCTGGTCCATCAGGGCATAAATGTCCGCGTAGTGAAAATAGAATGTGCCGCGGCTGATCCCTGCCAGCTCGGTCAGCTCCCGGACTGTAATTTCCCGCAGACTTTTCTGCTGCAACAGCGTAATAAGCGCCTGGTAGAGCCTCTGCTTGGTCATGCGCACACTGCGGTTTGCGTCCCCTTTGGCGTTCATCGTATGCACCGCCTTCCTCGCGATTTACTACTTTAAGAATAGCGTTTTTTTGCCCCGATGTCAAGGATTTTTAAACTATTTATCCAAAAATGTCATTCGTTGTGGAGTAAATTTTATAAACATTGCAGTTTACGCATTTTGCCGGATGTGGTACCCTGAAACAGGGAAGTGATAGTATGAAAATTGACCGTGCCCGCGCACAAAAAGCCTTTGCCGACTATGCCGCGCACTACAACGCCGCTGACGCCAAGGTCAAATTGAAAATCGACCATACCTACCGCGTGGCGGCGCTCTGCGCCCGCATTGCCCAAAGCCTGGCCCTGCCGCCGGAGGATGTCGATCTGGCGTGGCTGTCCGGCATCCTGCACGATGTAGGCCGCTTTGAGCAGCTGCGCCGCTACAACACATTTATCGATGCACAGTCGGTCAGCCACGCCGCGCTGAGCGTCGCGGTGCTGTTCGACGAGGGACGCATCCGGGACTATCTGGACGATGCCGGTGCCGACGCACTGCTGCGCACCGCTGTGGAATGGCACAGCGCGTTCCGTCTGCCGGAGGCGCTGGATGACCGTACGCGGCTGTTCTGCCAGATTTTGCGCGACGCCGACAAGATCGACATTCTGCGGGTCAACGTCGAGACACCGATGGAGGAAATTTACAACGTCAGCACTGCGGCGCTGCGCCGGAGCCCGGTGACGCCCGCCGTGCTGGACGCCTTTTACGCCCACCACTGCGTGCTGCACAGCTTAAAGCAGTACCCCGCCGACAACGCCGTCGGCCATGCGTCGCTTGTGTTTGAGCTGTGCTATCCCGAGAGCCTGCGCATCGTGGACGAGCAGGGCTGGCTGTGGCGGCTGCTGGATTTTAAAACCGATAACCCGGACACCGCCGCCGCGTTTGCCGCCATCCGGGACGAGCTGCACCGCTGGCTACACGCGCAGTCGGCGTGAGCCGATACTCAAAAAGTGCATTGTAGGGGTGAGCAGTGCTCGCCCCTACAGTCTATATATGGCAGAATTGGTGTTTTTTGACACGCAAAAGTGCCGCGAGGAAGCTCCCTCACGGCACTTTTGCGTTTTTTATGGTTCTTTCCGTCGTATCGTTTCTTCCTATTGTTATGCAATATATTATATCTGTATTACAGATAAATATCAATATCTGCCTCCAAGATAACGATAATAGTCGTAAGGAGGTAGTCAACCTATGGAATATCCGAACATACGAAGCCTACGGGAAGATCACGATTTTCGTCAGTGTGATCTTGCCAGTGTCCTCCACGTATCCCAGAACACCTACTCTCAGTATGAAAACGGCGTTATTGAGCTGACCGCAGAAAGGCTGGTCAAGCTGGCCGACTTCTATAACGTCAGTATAGACTATCTGCTGGGGCGCACCGATAACCCGGAGGTAAACCGCAATTAACAAATGCCGCGCGGCTCACAGGGAGCCGCGCGGCATTTTGCTTCAGAGCAGACCCTGCACCAGAATGACGGCGATCAGGACCGGCAGAACGTATTTAAAGTAGGGCTTGACCCACTGCGGCATTTTGGGGCCGCTGCCGGTGTTGCACTCGGCGGTGTATTTGTCGAAGCCCCAGCCCCATTTGGTGACACAGAACAGCAGATAAACAAGGCTGCCGCCCGGCAGCAGAATGTTGCTGACAAGGAAGTCCTCAAAATCCAGTACGGTGCTGCCCGCGCCCAGGGGCTGGATGCCGCTCCACACGTTGTAGCCCAGCGCGCAGGGCAGGCCCAGCACGACCAGCGCCGCCGCGCCCACCAGACAGGCCCTGCGGCGGTCCCAGCCGAAATTTTCCCGCGCACAGGCGATGATGTTCTCAAACACTGCAATGACCGTGGAGAAGCTGGCGAACGTCATGAACAGGAAGAACAGCGCGCCCCACAGGCGTCCGCCCGCCATGTTTGTAAAGACGTTGGGCAGCGTGATGAAAATCAAGCTCGGTCCCGCGTCGGGCGAGATGCCGAAGGAGAAGCAGGCCGGGAAGATGATAAGGCCCGCGCAGACCGCCACAAAGGTGTCCAGCACGCAGATGCGGGCGGCCTCACCCGGCAGGGTGAAGCCGCGGTCCATGTAGCTGCCGAAAATCTCAATTGCGCCGATGCCGAGGCTTAAGGTAAAGAACGACTGGTTCATGGCCGCCGTGATGACATTGCCCAGGCCCTGCCCGGTGGCGCGGGACCAGTCGGGCAGCAGGTAGAAGGCCAGGCCCTCGCCCGCGCCGGACAGCGTGAAGCTGTGCACAACCAGCACAAGGATCAATACGAGCAGGGCGCTCATCATCCATTTGCCGACCTTTTCCAGACCGCCCTGCAGGCCGCGCCCGCAGACGACAAAGCCCGCCAGCGTGATGACGACCATCCAGAAAACCATCTCGACAGGGTTCGAGAGCATCTCGCCAAAGACGCCTGCGGCCTGCTCGGAGGTCAGGCCGTCAAAGCTGCCGGTCAGGAAGCGGAAGAAGTAGTCGACCATCCAGCCGGAGACGGTGGTGTAGTACATCATCAGCAGCACACAGCCCGCCATGCAGAACCAGCCGTGGATATGCCACTTACTGCCCCCGGGCTCCAGCGCCTTGTAGGCGCTGCGCGCCGCGCCGTGGCCCGCACGGCCCACGGCCAGCTCCATCGTCAGGACCGGCAGACCCATGAGCACCAGAAAGAGCAGGTAGAACAGCACAAAGATGCCGCCGCCGTACTGGCCGGTGACTGTGGGGAAGCGCCAGACGTTGCCGATGCCGATAGCACAGCCCGCGCTGACCAGAATGAAGCCAAGGCGTGAGCCGAAGCTTTCGCGTTGATTTTGGGGATCCATATAATTCCTCTTTTCTGTCCAAAAGTAGAATTATTATAGCGTACCGCGGCGAAACTTGCAAGTGGAGAATCACAGTGTTATAATTATGGCAACACCCGCGGCGTGGGTCGATTGGAAATTTGCCCGTCAGCCTTGCGGCAGCCGGAAGGCTCCGCGGGCAAATACTGTCCGCCCCTGCAAAGCGTGCAATACTTTACTAAGGAGTCAAAAATATGCTTCGTTTTGAATGTGACTATGGCGAGGGCGCGGCCCCCGCGGTTTTGGAGCTTCTGCAAAAGACCAATTTCGACCAGACCCCCGGCTATGGCGAGGATGAATACTGCGCCAAGGCTGCCGCGCAGATCAAGCGCCTGTGCGACGCTCCCGATGCCGACGTACACTTTTTCGTCGGTGCGACCCAGGCGAATCTGACCGTCATTGCGGCGGCGCTCAAGCCGTGGCAGGGCGTGCTGTGCGCCGACTCCGGGCACATCCATGTGCACGAGACCGGCTCCATCGAGGCCACAGGCCACAAGTGCCTGGCGCTGCCCGGCAAAAACGGCAAGATCACGGCCCGCCAGATCCGCAAAGCTGTGGAGGAGCACCGCGCCAACGCCAGCCACGAGCACGAGGTCCAGCCCGGCATGGTCTACATCTCGAACCCCACCGAGGTCGGCACCCTTTATAATAAGGAGGAATTGACCGACATTTCCGCCGCCTGCTACGAGCTGGGGCTCTACCTGTTCGTGGACGGCGCGCGGATGGCCTACGGCCTGACGAGCCCCGCCAACGATCTGAGCCTGCAGGACTACGCCGCGCTCTGCGACGTGTTTTACTTGGGCGGTACCAAGTGCGGTGCGCTGTTCGGCGAGGCCGTCGTCATCACAAACGACGATCTGAAGCCCGATTTCCGCTACTGCCTGAAGCAGCACGGCGGCATGCTGGCGAAAGGCCGTCTGCTGGGCGAGCAGTTTCTGGCTCTGCTGGACGGCGAGGACGGCAGCGGCAGCAGCCTGTATTTCACGATGGCGAAAAAGGCCGACGAGCAGGCCCTGCGCATCCGCGCCGCCTTTGAGGCAAAGGGCTGCAAGGTGCTGCACGACTCCCCGACGAACCAGCAGTTCTTTGTCCTGCCCGACGAGTGGTACAACAAGCTGGCCGAGACCTACGCCATGACCCACATGGGCAAGCCCGACAAGCACCACACCGCCGTGCGCGTATGCACCAGCTGGGCCACGAAGGACGAAGCCGTGGAGCAGCTGATAGCGGACGTGAACGGGTTGTAAGGCACCCGCCTCCCTTGTAGGGGCCGGGCACGCCCGGCCCGCAGCCTTCCCGCAAACGTCCGTCCGCCTTACAGTGGCGGGCGCACCAAAATAAAAGCCTCCTGCATCACAACCGATGCAGGAGGCTTTTGTATCTATTCAAATGGCTTCACGGCCTTGTTGGTTGTCTGCGCCGTGGCCGAAGCGATTGCTTCTGGCATGGCCAAGGCGGCAGTGTAATGTGTCTTGGGGCGTTCCCCTTAACTCTGGTTATACTATACACTGCATTTATGTCCGCCCTGTCACGCCAATTTGAAAAATATGTTAAATCTCGGTTCCCTCAAATCACTTCTGGATGCGCTTGTCGCACTTGATGGCCAGCTTTGTGCCGACAGTCTGCAAAATCTGTACCAGCACGACCAGCAGCGCCGTGGCAAAGAACTCCAGCACCACGTTAAAGCGGTAGTAACCGTAGTTGATGGCGATCTTGCCAAGGCCGCCGCCGCCGATGATGCCGGCCATTGCGCCGTAACCCATGATGGTCGTGGCGGCAATCGTCACGTTGGCAATCAGGCTCGGCATGCTCTCGGGCACCATGACCTTGGTGATGATCTGCAGCGGCGTTGCGCCCATGCTCTGGGCGGCCTCAATGACACCCGCGTCCACCTCGCGCATACTGGTCTCGACCAGACGCGACACAAACGGGAACGATGCGATGACCAGCGGCACAATGGACGCCACCGTACCGATGGACGTGCCCACGATGGCGCGGGACAGCGGAATGACAATGATCATCAAAATCAAAAACGGCACGCTGCGCAGCAAATTCACCAGGCCGTTCAGCAGCGCCATGAGCCAGCGGGGCAGGGGACGCACGCCGCCCTGTTCGCCCGTGACCAGGCAGACGCCCAGCGGCAGACCGATGACCAGCGCCAGCAGCGTTGCGACGACGGTGGACCAGACGGTCTCCCATGTTTCAAACGGAATGGTGGGCAAAATCTGCAAGAACGTCTGCCATTCCTTGCCTGCAAAAAGCTCTGCCATCAGCCGTTCACCTCCTCAAAAGTAATGCCGGGATAGTTCCTGATGTACTCCAGTGCCGCGGCGGCCTTGTCGTCGTCGGGCAGCGCCAGCAGCATGCTGCCCAGCGTCTGGCCGTTCACAATGCGGGTGTCCGCCGCCATGATCGAGACGAGTGCGCCGCACTCAATGGCAAGGCTTGCCACCAGCGGCTTGTCCGTGGTCTGGGTGCCGCCGAAGGCCACACGCACCAGCTTGTGGCCGGGCAGGACCTCGGCCTGGGGCGCACCGGCGGGGTAGACGAGCCGCCGCGCCGCCTTGGACGTAGGATGGCTGAAGATAGCCTGTACCTCGCCCTCCTCGACGACGGTGCCGTTATCGAGAATGGCCACACGGTTGCAGACCTCCTCCACAACGCTCATCTGGTGGGTGATGATGACGACTGTGATGCCCAGCTCACGGTTGATTTTTTGAATGAGCTGCAAAATGGCGTGGGTCGTGTTCGGGTCCAGGGCGCTCGTCGCCTCGTCGCAGAGCAGCACCTTCGGGTCCGTTGCCAGCGCACGGGCAATCGCAATGCGCTGCTTCTGGCCGCCGGACAGCTGCGCCGGGTAGGCGTCGGCCTTATCGGGCAGACCGACCAGCTCCAGCAGCTCACGGGCGCGGGCCTCGGCCTTGTCTCCGGGGACCTTCGCCAGCTCCATCGGGAACATGATATTGCGCAGACAGGTGCGCTGCATCAGCAGGTTGAACTGCTGAAAAATCATGGTGATCTCACGCCGGGCCGCGCGCAGGTCGGCGGCGCGCAGGTCCTGCATCTGCTTGCCGTTGACGATGACATTTCCCTCGTCCGGGCGCTCCAGCATATTGATGCAGCGTACCAGTGTTGATTTTCCGGCGCCCGACATACCGATGATGCCGTAGACGTCGCCGTCCCGGATCGTCAGGTTGATGTCGTTCAGCGCGACGACCGTGCCGCCCTGCGTGGCAAAGCGCTTGGTCAGGTGTTGCAGTTCGATCATGGGTGATTCTCCCTCATTTACAAAGATAGCGAATGAGCGCAAAAACTCATTCGCTATTGATTGTACTCTATATTCCGGCAGGTTGCAAGGGCTTTCTTTTCTATTAGGGCCTTGCACTGTAGGGGCGAGCATTGCTCGCCCGCGGGCGGTCAATGACCGCCCCTACAACCTTACCGCGGATATGTTTTTCCTTAGAAAATCGGCACAACCGCACCGTCGTAGGTGCTGTTGATGTAATCCTTGACCTTGTCGCTGGTCAGGGCAGCGTACAGCGCCTGAATGGCGGGGTCGTTCTCGCGGCCTTCCTTCACAACCAGTACGTTGGCGTAGGTCTGGGCAGCCTCGGAGGAAGCATCCTCGGTAGCAAGAGCGTCCTTGCCGACGGAGAAGCCGGCCTCCATTGCGTAGTTGCCGTTGATGACGGCGAAGTCAACATCCTGCACGGTGCGGGGCAGCTGGGCAGCCTCGATCTCCTTGATCTGCAGGTTGTGGGGGTTGTCGGTGATGTCGTTGACCGTAGCGGTCAGACCGGCGCCGTCGCGGACGGTGATCAGGCCCTGGGCAGCCAGCAGCTGCAGAGCGCGGGCCTCGTTGGTGGTGTCGTTGGGCACGGCGATGGTCGCGCCGTCCGCAATGTTTGCCAGATCATCGCTCTTGCCCGGATAGATGCCGAACGGCTCATAGTGGACCGCGCCGACGCTGACCAGATGGGTACCGTTTTCCTCGTTGAAGCTGTCGAGGTAGGGGGTGTGCTGGAAGTAGTTGGCGTCAACCTCGCCGCTCTCGGTGACGAGGTTGGGCTGGACGTAGTCGCTGAACTCAACAACCTCGAGGTCGATGCCCTGCTCGGCCAGAACCTCCTTAGCCACGTTCAGAATCTCGGCGTGGGGCGTGGGGGAGGCGGCGACCTTCAGGGTCGTACCGGCCAGTTCGCTGGTCTCGGCGGTGGACTCGGCAGCCTCGGAGGAAGCCGCGGTGCTCTCGGTGGAGGCAGCCTCAGAGGATGCGGCGACGGAATCAGTAGAAGCGGAGGAGCCGCAGGCGGCCAGCGACAGGGCCAGAGAAGCGGCGAGCGTTGCAGAAATCAGTTTTTTCATGGTAAATTCTCCTTTATATATCGTCAGGTGTGTTGGTTTTGAACGGTCAGCTTCCCTCAAAGCGTCACATTCGCACACCGGGCTGCTTGTAAACGGAACCTCTTTCCATAGTCACAAACTTCCTTTCCAAACAAAAGCGGGATGTCGGCTTTCCGGCATCCCGCTGCAAGTTTTCATTACGCTCTGTAATTTGCGCACAAGAAAGCTGGCACAGGACGCTTACGCATCATGCACATGCACATCATCATACCAAAGCAGACTGCATTCATGGTTCTGTACCCCTTTCTTGAATCTTTGGTCGGCGTTGTTTGCTTTCCATGGCTCACAGTATACGCCTGTGAACCGATTCTGTCAACACTTGTTTGCATAAAATTACACATTTCGGCATTTTGCATATATCCTACCATTTCAATAGGTTGATAACTTGCAAAATTCCTAGAATTATGCTATGATTAGTGTTACTAATTCCGATAAAGGGAGCTTTACCATGAAATTTTCGACCCGTGACCGTTATGCCCTGCGCCTGATGGTAGAACTGGCCAACCGCCCCAACGACCTGATCCCGCTGAAGGACATCAGTGATAAGCAGCGCATCAGCTTAAAATATCTGGAGCAGATCGTCACCCCGCTGGCGAAGGCCGGGCTGGTATCCAGCGTGCGCGGTGCGCAGGGCGGCTACCGGCTTGCGCGCCCGGCAGGGGAGATCACTTCCGGCGAGATCCTGCGCGCCGTCGAGGGTGAGCTGACGGCCATCCCGTGTTTGGCGTCGTCGGTGGACTGCCCCCACCGCAGCCAGTGCCACACGCTGGACTTCTGGTCCGGGCTGAATGACCTGATCAATAAATATGTGGATGGCATCACGCTGGAGCAGCTGCGGACGATGCCCGAGGTGCCGGAGGAACAGGAAAGCTGTGAGTAAGGTCATGCACGGGCGGCAGAGCCGCCCGCACCCAATAAAACCCCGCCCCGCCTGTCAAAATCAACAGGCGGGGCGGGGTTTTATTGCTTATTGCGTTATTTCAATCACAGATTAAAATACCGCTTGGCATTATAATAGCTGATGCCCTCAACGATCTTCTGCAGTGTCTTCTCATCGTTGGGATACTGGCCGTTCTCGACCCAGTTGCCGATCAGGTTGCACATCAGGCGGCGGAACAGCTCATGGCG
>ENA-UPTB01000277-UPTB01000277.1-human-gut-metagenome-genome-assembly--contig:-NODE-277-length-57151-cov-19.649087_pt1 | contig 57151 bp, 46 predicted proteins | sample MGYA00250046_ERZ773369 | MGnify/ENA primary metagenome ERZ773369 (study PRJEB29103, sample SAMN06111938) | human gut metagenome | biome: human gut; feature: ankylosing spondylitis patient; material... | reverse complement strand
GCATTGATCAGGTACTCGCCCATCAGCTTCTTAGCGCCGGTGGCGGGGTCACGGGTGAATGCAACGCCGGTGCCGGAACGGTCGCCGGAGTTACCAAAGGCCATCTGCTGCACGTTGACAGCGGTGCCCCACTCGTAGGGGATCTCGTTCATCTTACGGTAGACATTTGCACGGGGGTTATCCCAGCTGCGGAACACGGCCTTGACAGCCTCGATCAGCTGATCGCGGGGATCCTGCGGGAAGGGACGGCCTTCGTTCTCCTCGTAGATCTTTTTGAAGGTGCCGACCAGTTCCTTCAGGTCATCAGCAGTCAGGTCCACGTCGTTCTTGACGCCCTTGGCTTCCTTCATCTTGTCGATCTCGACCTCGAACAGGCTCTTCGGGACCATCATAACGACGTCGGCGAACATCTGCACGAAGCGGCGGTAGCAGTCGTATGCAAAACGGGCGTTGCCGGTCTTCTTTGCCAGACCCTCAACAGCCTCGTCGTTCAGGCCCAGGTTCAGGATGGTGTCCATCATGCCGGGCATGGACTGACGTGCGCCGGAACGGACGGAGACCAGCAGGGGGTTCTGGTTGTCGCCGAACTTCTTGCCGGTGATCTCTTCCAGGCCCTTGACGTGCTCAAAGATGTCAGCAGTGATCTCGTCATTGATCTGACGGCCGTCTGCATAATACTGGGTGCAGGCGTCAGTAGTAATGGTAAAGCCCTGAGGCACCGGCATACCGGCGGCGGTCATCTCAGCCAGGCCGGCACCCTTGCCGCCCAGGGTGTTCTTCATGGTGACTTTGTCGCCACCGAAGGCATCGTTGCCTTCGCTGAAGTAATACAGATACTTTTTGCTCATGCGTTGTTTACCTCCCATAGTTCACGGCCGTGCCGGAAGGGCCCGTCCGTCTCATCGTTTACCTTTGTCTCAATAGGCGATGAACATTGTTTCGTGAATGCTAAACTATTATACCAGAAATCTCACTGCTTTCCACCATGCAAAATCCCGAATTTGTTTGATATTTTTTATGCAAATCACTTGAATTTTACCAAGTTTTCCGGTAATATAAAATGGGAGAAAGTTCGAGAGGTTTTTCTTTATTTGACGCGATTTCTCAGCCTGTTGGATACAACTTTCTGTCCTTGAAATTTCAACATTCTTTTTTGTCTGCGCAATGCTCCTGTTGTATCCATCTTTGGATATGCCGAAACGCTCGATTGCAGGAGCTGTGTGCCGGAAAGGAGTTCCTGACCCATGGAAAATTGTATTTCTTCCGCTGCACTGGATGCAGCGCGTACCCGTCTGGACGCCGCCGAGGCCGCCCGTGAAACGATCCTGCTGCAGCACATCGCCAACGGCGTGATCATCGACAGCCGCACCGTGCAGATCGCACCCGACGTGCAGATCGCACCGGGGGCCGTCATCCTGGCCGGCACCATCCTGCGGGGCCATACCATCATTGGGGCAGGCTGCATCATCGGCCCCAACACCCTCATCGAGGACAGCATTGTGGACGAGGGCACCACCGTCAACGCCAGCCAGGTCTACGGCAGCCACCTGGGCCCTCACAACAACATCGGCCCCTTCACCCATGTGCGGGTGAACACGGTCACCGATTACGGTGTGCATCTGGGTGCCTATGTGGAGACCAAGAATTCCAACTTTGCCCGGGGCAACACGGTGAGCCACCTGACCTACATCGGCGACAGCGACGTGGGCAAGTACTGCAACTTCGGCTGCGGCACCGTCACCTGCAACTACGACGGCAAGGACAAGTTCCGCACCACCATCGGGGACTACTGCTTCATCGGCTGCAACACCAACCTTGTGGCCCCGGTCAAGGTGGGCGACGGTGCCTACACTGCCGCCGGCAGCACCATCACGCAGGATGTGCCCGCACAGGCGCTGGGCATCGCCCGGGAGCGCCAGACCAATCTGGAGGGCTGGGCTGAACCGAAGATGGAAGCCTACATCGCCAAGAAGCAGAAGCTGGAAGCCGACCAGAACAAGTGATTTCCTTCCGGGAGGGCACATTGTATGAAGTCTGAGACGTTCCGTAAGCAGGCCCTGAGCCTGATCGTTTTTTTCGTGGCCATTGCGGCGGTGTTCGCGCTCACCCGCCTGCGCAGCGACCCCGCCGGGAAGCAGGCGCAGACCATCCTGACCCAGCTGCTTTCCAGCTCCGATGCCGTGGAACCGGCGGTGGACGATTCCTACACCGCCAGCGAGCCGGGCCTTGTGCAGGTGGATGACGGCGGCTTTGCGGCTTTCTATCAGGCACAGTTCGGGGATTGCATGACGCAGCAGTGTCTGGAAAAGCTCCTTGCGAACCGTCTGCCCACCCGCATTGCCTCGCTTTCCGGCCAGCCCGCGGGGCTCACCCTGCAAAAGCGCTCCGGTGCCGACCACTGCTATGATTTTTCCGCAGACCTGCAGGCCGCCGACGGAACCACCACGGCCAGCGTCACCGGCACCATCACCATGGTAAAAGAGGATGGCGCGTGGAAGGCCTCTGACCTCACGCTGAACCTGAACTAAGCATTTTCTGCCTCCGGCCCCTGTATGGTCGGGGGCATTTTCGGTTCTTTCACCCGGAATCCGTTTCTTTTTTCGCGCGCGTATGTTATACTGAATAGCTGTATCCCATTCTATTTTTCAGAGAAAAGGTTAAACAAACAACATGAACACAAACGATATCTGGCTGATCGCCGGCCTGGGCAACCCCGAGGCCAAATACGACGGCACACGCCACAACGCGGGCTTTGCCGCGCTGGACTACCTGTCCGGCAAATGGGGCATCAGCGTGAGCAAGACCAAATTCCAGGGCCTGTGGGGCCAGGGTGAAGTGGACGGCCACAAGGTGGTGCTGCTCAAGCCCCTGACCTACATGAACCTTTCCGGCGATTCCATCGCGCCGCTGGCGGGCTTTTTCAAGATCCCGGCCGACCATGTCATCGTCCTGTGCGACGACATCACCCAGAACCCCGGCAAGCTGCGCATCCGGCCTTCCGGCTCGGCAGGCGGCCACAACGGCCTGAAGAGCATCATCGCCCGGCTGGGCGGCGACGGCTTTCCCCGCATCCGCATCGGCATCGGTGCAAAGCCCCACCCGGACTACGACCTGGCGGATTGGGTGCTGGGCAAATTTCCGGCCGAGGACGCCAAGGCCATGGCCGACCGCTGCCCCGATCTGGAAGCTGCCGCCAAGCTCATCATGGACGGTAAGCTGGGGCTGGCACAGAGCAAGTATAACGGGTAAGAACCTCATTTAAACTGCCCTCCGCTTGCGCTCTGGGCATTTTCAGCGGAATTTTATTTTTATTGTTCGTGTTTGTCGCGGCCTGCGGGCCGCTCCAAACACATTTTCACCGAGTGGGGCAGCACTGGCGAACTGCATTTATGTTCTTTGATGCATTTTGATGTCACGACCCCTCTCGTGAAAAAGCAGCAGAGAAAAGCCCGCAGGCTTTTCTCTGCTGCAAATAAAAACAATCATTCCTCTGCCATTGCCAAAGCGAATGCGGCGGCAATTTCAAATGGTCATCCCAACAGGAAAGGAGGTTTTCCATGTACGAAGCCCTGTTGAAAGCGACCCAGGAATACCAGAAGATCGCGGCCAGCTTTGCAAAGCCCGGCCCGGCAGCGCTGTTCGGTCTGCCCCCGGCAGGCCGGGCCCTGCTGTATGCCGCTTTGCAGAAGGATCTGGGCCGGGTGCTCTGCATCGTGACCCCGGGCGAAGCCGAGGCCACCCACTTTGCGGATGACCTCAAGGCGCTGGGCCTTGCCGCGGCGGTGTTCCCGCCCCGGGACTTCATGCTGCGCCCGGTGGAGGGTGCCGGGCGCGAATACGAGTATCGCCGCCTTTCGGTGCTGGGTGCATTGGCGGGCGGGCGGCTGCAGGCTGTCTGTGTCCCTGCCGAAGCCCTGTTGCAGTACACGGTGCCCCGCGATGAATTCCTGAAAAACACCCTCACCCTCAAGCCCGGCATGGTGTACAACCGCGAAGCGCTGGTGGCCCGGCTGTTTGCCGCCGGGTATGTGCGCCGCAGTCAGGTGGACGGCCCCGGCCAGTTCAGCGTGCGCGGCGATATCGTGGACATCTATGCTCCGGATATGCGCCAGCCTGCCCGTGTGGAATACTGGGACGATGAGATCGACTCCATGGCCTCCTTTGACCTGCTGACCCAGCGACGGGACGGCGCACTGGAAAAGATCTACCTTTCCCCTGCCCGCGAAGTGCTGTTCGGCAGCACCGAAGAGACTGCCGAGGCCCTGCGTGCCGCTGTGAAAAAGGCCCGCGGCAAACACCGCACCGCGCTGGAAAAGGCCACCGAAGCCGACCTGTCCCAGCTGGACTCCGGCCTGATGCCGGAAGCCATGGACAAGTATTACGGCATCCGCTACCCGGAACCGGCCACCCTGCTGGATCATCTGGACGCGCCCCTGTTCATTCTGGACGAGGTGGGCGGCATCCGCGATGCCCAGAAGGCCACCGAATTCCGCCGCAGCGAGGAGCTGACCGGCCTGCTGGAAGAGGGCGTGCTCTGCCCCGGGCTGGATGTGCTGTACCAGACCATGGACGATCTGGTCATCGCCGCCCAGAAGCAGAGCACCCTGCTGTGCGAGAACTTCCTGCGCGGCATGAACGAGTTCAAACTGAAAGACCTCATCAATGCCGAGGCCTTTGCGGCCCCCAATTGGAACGGCGACCTTGCCTCCCTGCGGGAGGACCTGGACCCGCTCCTTGCACAGGGGTATGCCATCACCCTGTTTTCCGGCACCCCCAAGGGTGCCGCTGCCCTCACCCGTGACCTGGCCGACAAGGGCTACTCGGTGAGCATGAGCCGGGATGTGCGCCCCGCCAAGGGCATCGTACAGGTGCTGCCGGGCCATCTGACCGCCGGGTGCACTTTCCCGTTTGCTCACGCGGCCGTGCTCTCGTCCCGCCGCCATGGTCTGGACGAAGAGACCGCCGCCGAGACCAAAAAGCGCAAAAAGAACAAGAACGCCTTGTCCAGCCTTTCCGATATCAAGCCCGGCGACTATGTGGTGCACCAGAGCCACGGCATCGGCATGTATGCGGGCATCCAGCGGCTGGAAGTGCAGGGTGCCATCAAGGATTACCTCAAGGTGCAGTATTCCGGCTCGGACGTGCTGTATGTGCCCGTCACCCAGCTGGACCTGCTGAGCCGCTACACCGCCCCCGGCGACGAAGAAAAGGTCAAGCTGGCCAAGCTGGGCGGTGCCGAGTGGCAGCGCACCCGTGCCAAGGTCAAAAAGGCCACCGAGGAGATGGCGCAGGAGCTCATCGAGCTGTATGCCCGCCGTCGGCAGGCCACCGGCTACGCCTTCCCGCCCGACGGCGACTGGCAGCGGGACTTTGAGACCCGTTTTGACTACGACGAAACGGACGATCAGCTCAACGCCACCGCCGAGATCAAACAGGACATGGAAAAGGGTTACCCCATGGACCGGCTGCTCTGCGGCGACGTGGGCGTGGGCAAGACCGAAGTAGCCCTGCGGGCCGCCTTCAAGTGCGTGATGGGCGGTAAGCAGTGCGCCATTCTGGCCCCCACGACCCTGCTGGCCTGGCAGCACTACAACACCATCCTTTCCCGCATGGAGGCCTTCCCCGTGAAGGTGGAGATGATGTCCCGCTTCCGCACCGCCAAGCAGCAAAAGGAGACCCTCCGGGGCCTGCAGTCCGGCAGCGTGGATATCGTGGTGGGCACCCATCGGCTGCTGTCCAAGGATGTGCGGTTCCACGATCTGGGCCTTGTGATCATCGACGAGGAACAGCGCTTCGGCGTCAAGCACAAGGAAAAGCTCAAGGAGAACTTCATCGGGGTGGACATGCTCACCCTGTCGGCTACCCCCATCCCCCGCACCCTGAACATGGCCATGAGCGGCATCCGGGACCTTTCCACCATCGAGCAGCCGCCCATTGAGCGCCAGCCGGTGGAGACCTTTGTGCTGGAGTACAACGACGTGATCCTGGCCGAGGCCATGAAAAAGGAGCTGGCCCGCGGCGGGCAGGTGTATTACCTGCACAACCGGGTGGACAACATCGAGGCCTGTGCCGCCCATGTGAGCCAGATGGTGCCCGGTGCCCGGGTAGGCATTGCCCACGGCAAGATGACCGAGGAGGAGCTGAACCCCGTGTGGCAGCACCTGCTCAACGGCGAGATCGACATTCTGGTGTGCACTACCCTGATCGAGACCGGCATCGACGTGCGCAACTGCAATACCCTCATCATTGAGGACGCCGACCGCATGGGTCTGGCTCAGCTGTACCAGATCCGGGGTCGGGTGGGCCGCAGCGGCCGCAAGGCCTACGCCTACTTCACCTTCCGGCGGGACAAGACCCTCTCGGACATTGCCCAGAAGCGGCTGTCCGCCATCCGGGAGTTCACGGCCTTTGGTTCCGGCTTCCGCATCGCCATGCGCGATCTGCAGATCCGCGGTGCCGGCAGCCTGCTGGGCCACAGCCAGCACGGCCACATGGAGGCCGTGGGCTACGACCTCTATGTCAAGATGCTGGGGCAGGCCATTGCCCGCGCCAAAGGCGAGCCGGTGCAGCGCGACAAGAGCGAATGCCTGGTGGACCTGCGGGTGGACGCCTACATCCCGGAGAAATACATCGCCGACGGGCCGGGCCGCATCGAAGCCTACAAGCGCATTGCCGCCATCCAGACCCCGGAGGACGCCGCCGACGTGCTGGACGAGCTCATCGACCGCTACGGTGACCCGCCGCCCTCGGTGAGCGACCTGGTGAACGTTTCGCTGGTGCGGGTGCAGGCCACCGCCGTGGGCGTGTACGAGGTGACCCAGAAGAAGGACACCATCGTGCTGAATCTGGAACATCTGGATGTGCCCATGATCCGGGGTCTGCTGGTGGCCTTCAACGGCCGCGTCACCGCCGGGGCAGGCTCAAAGCCTTACCTTTCGGTCACCCTGCACCCCGACGAAAAGCCGCTGGAACTGCTGCAGAGCATCCTTAAGGCGATGGCAGAAATCCTGAATGGCAAGGACAAACCGCAGGAAAGCAAGTAACCGATAGCATCCTCGCCCTCTCAGTCCTCTCGCATCCGCTCGATGCCAGCTCTCCCTTTGGGAGAGCTGGCGCGTCAGCGCCTGAGAGGGCGAGCCATCTACAATTTCAAAAAACAGGAGCATTACACATGAAAAAGAAACTGCTTGCGCTGGTATGCGCACTCGTCATGATCTTCAGTCTGGCAAGCTGCGGTCTGTCCACCCCGGACACCGTGGGCAAGGTCGGCGACTTTGAAGTGTCCTCCGGCCTGTATCTGCTGGCCCAGTTCAGCGCCTACCAGCAGGCTGCCCAGCTGGCCGGCAAGGACCAGGACACCACTGACGTGAAGGCCTTCCTGAAGGAGACCATCCCCACCGATGCCGACACCGGCGAGACCGCCGTGGTCCAGGACTATGTGGCCGACAAGACGCTGGAGACCCTGCGCACCTTTGCCGCCATCGACGCTCGCTTTGCCGAGCTGGGCGGGGAGCTGACCGCCGAACAGACCCAGGTGGCCGACAACTACGCCCAGCAGCTGATGGACCAGTACGGCAGCACCTACACCGCCAACGGCATCGGCCTGGAGACCCTCAAAGCCTTTGAGCGCATCCAGCTCAAGCACACCCTGCTGCTGACGCTGGTGTACGGCCCGGACGGCGAAAGCCCCGTGGATGACAGCGACCTGACCGAGCATCTGGACAGCCAGATGTACGAGCTGGCCTATGTGAACATCCCGCTGTACAACACCAGCACCTTTGTGTTCGCCTCCGACGACCAGAAGGCCCAGATGCTGCAGCTGGCACAGGCAGCCGCCGCAAGCTGCAGTGAAACGCAGGACGGCTCGGTGTCCGAGCAGGTCAGCGCCCTGCATTCTGCCGCTTCTGCCGCCCTGCCGGACATCTACGCCGTGCTGGACTCCACCCCCGCCGAGGATGCTTCCAGCGTGCAGACCGAACTGCTGACCGAAAGCGACCTGACCGGTGCCTTTACCCAGGACGGTGCCGCCGACGCCGTGCGCGGCCTTGTGTACGGCGAGGCCGCTGCCGCGCAGTACAATGCCGCTTCCATCATCCTGATGATGCGCATTGACCCGCTGCAGGTGTCCACGCTGGACGCCCTGCGCACCCAGATCCTGAGCGACATGAAGGGCGACGAGCTGGAAGATGCCCTCACCGCCTACGGCAGCACACTGGAGAACGACCTCAGCACCTCTGCCATGAACAAGATGCCCGCCAGCAAGATCGTGAACCCGTCCTCTTCCAGCAACAGCTGATTTGCCCCCAAACGCACAAAGGCCCCGCTTCCACACCCGGAAGCGGGGCCTTTTTTGGCGTTGTGTTTTGGGGTGGAGCTTACGCGCCGCGCTCCCGCTCGTCCTTCAGGATGTCCCGCATGTGCTGCAGGGTGTCCACGGTGCGGCGCAGTTCTTCGTCCCCCAGCTCGGTGCGCAGGCGGGCATAGCAGCGCTTCATGAAATCGCGTTCCTCGGCCATCAGCTCCACGGCCTTGCTGGTCAGCTCCACATAGGTGCGGCCGGCCTCCCGGTCGGTGAGCCAGCGCACATAGCCCTGGTCCTGCAGCTTCTCGATGCCCTTGGACAGCTCGGTCACCTTCACGCCCATCTCGGCGGCAAGGTCAGCCAGATAGAGTTTCTCGTCCGGGTGGCTCTCCTGCCGCATCTTGATGTAAAACAGCACCAGATAATCCGTGCGCCGGATGGTGCTGAACACCCGGTCCACGTCAAAATTGTGCAAGAAGAACCATTCTTCCGGGTGCTTCTGCATGGCTTCCTGTTTCATGGCACAGCCCTCCTGTTATCGTGCATCCCGCGGGATGTAGTCGTGGGTGCCGCCCAGGCTCTTGTAGGCCGGACGGATGATCTTGTTGGCGCTGAGCAGCTCTTCGATGCGGTGGGCGCTCCAGCCCATGATGCGGGCCACGGCAAACAGCGGGGTGTACAGCTCCATGGGGATGCCCAGCATATCGTACACAAAGCCGCTGTAGAAATCCACGTTGGGGCTGACGCCCTTGAAGATCTTCCGTTCTTCGGCGATGAGCTGCGGGGCCATGCGCTCGATCTTGGCGTACAGGGCCAGGTCCTTGTCCCGGCCCTTCTCGTGGGCCAGCTGTTCCACATAGCCCTTGAACACCACCTCACGGGGGTCGCTGAGGGAGTAGACCGCGTGGCCCATGCCGTAGATCAGGCCCTTGCGGTCAAAGGCTTCGCCGTGCAGCAGCTTTTTCAGGTAGGTTTCCAGCTCTTCTTCGTCCTCCTGGTCGTGCAGATTCTCGCGGATGTTCTGCATCATCTGCATCACCATCAGGTTGGCACCGCCGTGGCGCGGGCCCTTGAGGGAGCACAGCGCCGCCGCCATGGCCGAGTAGGTATCGGTGCCGGAGGAGGTGACCACGCGGGTGGTAAAGGTGGAGTTGTTGCCGCCGCCGTGCTCGGCGTGCAGCAGCAGTGCCACATCCAGCACACGGGCTTCCAGCGGGGTGTACTGCATGTCCGGCCGCAGCATCCGCAGGAAATTCTCGGCGGTGGACAGCTGCGGGTCGGGCCGGTGGATGTACATGCTGCCGTCCTTTTCGTAGTGGTTGTAGGCGTGGTAGGCGTACACCGCCAGCATGGGGAAGATGCTGGCCAGCTGGATGCTCTGGCGCAGCACGTTGGAGGTGTCCAGGTCCCCGGCCTTGGGGTCATAGGAGGCCAGGGTCAGCACACTGCGGGCCATGGCGTTCATGATATCGTGGCTGGGGGCCTTCATGATCACGTCACGGGTAAAATTGGTGGGCATGGTACGGCACTCGCCCAGCACCCGGCAGAATTCTTCCAGCTTTTCCGGGGTGGGCAGCTCACCGAACAGCAGCAGATAGCCCGCCTCTTCAAAGGCAAAGCGGCTGCCCCGGCTGCCGTTGATCAGGTCCTTGACGTCGTAGCCGCGGTAGAGCAGCTGACCGTCGGCCGGGCGCTTGACGCCGTCCACATACTCAAAGGCGCGGATGTCCGAAATGTTGGTCAGGCCCGCCAGCACGCCCTTTCCGTTCTCGTCGCGCAGACCGGCCTTGACGCCATATTCCTGATACAGATCCTTGCTGATCTTATCATGCTGCGCACACAGCGGCTGCTGCTGGTCAAAATATCCCATCACGTTCTGCAGGTAGTCCATGGTGTGTTGCTCCTTTCCCCGGAGGCTGGCAGACGCAGCCGGTGCACCGGCCCGCGTTTCCAGCGGCATTTCATGTAAATTGAATACCCTTTCAGATTACAAGATGGATATTTCCATGTCAAGCAACCATTTGTAAACAAAAAACAAAATCTTGTCCGGTAAAAAAATCCCCGGTGCAGTTCTCTGTTTCCTGCACCGGGGATCTTGCTCATTTTTTCGCGGGATTTGTCACTCTTGCAAACTCGGCGGCCAGTGCCGCATTCACCGAGCGCACCGCGTTGGCGTCCGGCTTGACGGCGGCACGGTCGTAGGTGAACAGCCCATTCACCTCGTCCTCCACATCGGTGAGCTGGGTGTACACCAGCGCCGAAAGGCCTTTTTCCAGCTGGGGCAGCACAGTTTTCAGCTGCAGCTTCTTGTAGCGGGCAGTCAGCTCCTGCCGGTCTTTGGCCGTGCCGTAGCCGTAGGTCTTGTGGGGCGGCTCGTGGCCGGGCATGGGCCAGGCAATGCCGCCGTATTCGCTGAGGGCCACCGTGCGCTTCTGCGGGCGGATGCGCAGCGGATAGAAATAATTGTGCAGGGAGTGCACATCGCCCCCGCCCTGGTCGAACCAGCCGCTGGCCTCGTCCACCAGACGGGTGCCGTCCAGCGTCCGGAGGGCCTGCACGGCTTTTCCGGCATCGAACTGCCCCCACCCTTCGTTGAAGGGCACCCAGCAGGCAATGCAGGGGTGGCACCGCAGCGCCTGCACCGTGTCGGCCAGCTCGTGGGCGTACTCCTCCCGGCCGGCCGGTTTTGCCCGACTCAGCAGGCGGCGGCAGGCTTTGCCGTCCGGGAAGCGCCGCAGCAGCGGCTGCAGCACATTGGTCAGGTAGGTGACGAACCACAAATTATAGGCGCTGCCGCCGTTGACAATGTCCTGCCAGACGATCAGGCCCAGACGGTCGCAGTGGTAATACCAGCGCTGCGGCTCGATCTTGGCGTGCTTGCGCAGCAGGTTGAAGCCCAGCGCTTTCACCTCGCTGAGCTCCCGCTCCACGGCTGCGTCCGAGGGCGGCGTATACAGGCCCTCCGGCCAGTAACCCTGATCCAGCAGGCCGTTGAGCAGGATGGGCTTGTCGTTCAGGCAGAAGCGCAGCACCCCGTGGGCGTCCGGTGCACAGCTCCACTTGCGCAGGGCAAAGTAACTGTGCACCGTGTCGAGCCCAGCTTCCTCCCCCTGGTTGGTGCCCACCGTCAGGTCGTAAAGGAAGGGCGTGTCCGGGCTCCATGGGAAGAAATGCTCTTCCGGGATGTTCAGGGTCACTTCGCCGTCCTGGTCGGCCTCGTCGCTGCCCCAGTCCTCGGCGATGGTCACGCCCCCGGCCCGCACCATGGCCCACAGGTTGACCGCACCGCCGGGCTTTGCCGTGTGCACCCGCACCGTCACCGTGCGGGCGTCGTAGTCCGGGGTGACGGTCAGGGTCTGGATGTAGTTGTCCGGCACCCGCTCCAGCCAGACGGTCTGCCAGATGCCGCTCTGGGCCGGGTAGAACATCCCGCCGGGTTTCAACGTCTGTTTGCCCCGGGCCTGGGTGCCGTGGCCGGTGGGGTCCTGCACGGCCACCCACAGGCTGTTGCGGCCGGTGCCGTTGAGCAGCCCGGTGATATCCAGCGTAAAGGGCCAGTAGCCGCCCCGGTGGCCGCCTGCCAGATGCCCATTGACCTGCACGGCGCAGGCATAATCCACGGCCCCGAAGTGCAGCAGCACCCGGCCGCCCTCCCCCGCCGGCGGGGCGAACAGGCGGTGGTAGTGCAGCCACTGCCCCGGCTGCAGGGTGCGCCCCACCCCGGAGGCCGGGGCCTCCGGCGAATAGGGCACCAGAATGCTGCCCTGCCAGGCCGCAGGGTATTCGGCCGTCTGGGTGATGGCATACTGCCACGGGCCGTTCAGGATCTCACAGCTGTCCCGGCGCATGGCCGGGCGGGGATATTCTGCCAGAGGATGCATCCGCTCACCGCCTTTTGTTTGTTGGCTCCATTCTAGCACAGGGCGGGTGGTTTGTATAGCCGGGATGATTTAAAATCGAGGCTGCCGCGCCGCATACGCAAAAAGCTGCCATGCCAAGCGGCACAGCAGCCTTTTGTTGTTTTTTCTGAGAAAACCGGGTCAGAGCGCTTATTCGTCGTCCTCTTCTTCGTCGTCCTCATCGTCATCGTCCGACTTCGGCTTGTAGAAGATGCCGCTCAGGAAGATGCTGATGAAGTACAGCAGCACCATGGGGCCTGCCACCATGCACTGGGACACGATGTCCGGCGGGGTGACAACAGCCGCGATGAAGAAGATGATCACGATGGCCACACCGCGCACCTGCTTGAGGATCGTGGGGTTGATGATGCCCATCTTGGACAGGATGATGGTAATCAGGGGCATTTCAAACACACAGCCAAAGATGATGAACATCGTCAGGCAGAGGTTGACGTAGCTCTCAATGCTGGTGGTGGTCTGGATGTACTCGGCACCATTGATGCCCGTGCTGAGGAACCGCAGCATAAAGGGCATCATGAGCTTGTAAGCAAACAGCACGCCCACGCAGAACAATGCCAGGCCCAGCACCATGACCATCTTGAAGAAGAAGCTCTCGCTCTTTTTCAGGCCCGGCTTTGCAAAGGCGTAGATGTGGTAGAATGCCACCGGCACCGTGACGATCACACCGGCCAGAATGGACACGCGGAAGTACTGCATCAGCTTTTCCTGCGGTGCAATGGACACGAACTGATAGTAATCGCGGCCCATGGCAGTGAGCAGGTCGATCAGGCGGTCTGCATAAGCCAGCGAGACCACAACACCCACCACAAACACCACTGCGCAGATGATGAGCCGGTTCCGCAGTTCCTTCAGATGGCCGGTCAGCGTCATGCTGCCGTCATCTTCCATGACCTCGGCTTTCTTTTTGCGCTTCATGTTCGTAGCCACAATTACTCCTCGTCTTCGTCCTTCTTAGCGGCCTTCTTCTCGGCCTTCTCCTCGGAATCGTCGGAATCCTCCGGCTCCTCCATGCCCTTCTTGAAGCCGTTGATGGTCTTGCCGAACATCTTGCCCAGCTTCGGCAGGTTCTTGGGTCCAAAGATCAGCAGTGCAACAGCCAGGATGATCAGCAGTTCGTTGGTACCAATACGCATAATAAAAATCTCCTTTTTACTTTGCCGCGCCGCGTGGCGGGCTTATTGCTTGATGTATGACAACCGCGGGCGCGGTGTATCCAAACTTAAACGGTGGTTTCCTCTGCCGGGGCTGCCTCGGCAGCTTCCGAGGCTGCTTCCGCAGCCGGAGCTTCGGGTGCGGGGGCGGGGGCGGTTTCTTCCTGCACAGGGGCAGTCTCGGGCTTCTCTTCGGCCGGGGCCTCAGCCTTTTCGGCGGCAGGCTCGGCAGCGGGGGCTGCATTCTCTTCCGGCAGCTCCTCCACCGGCTCTTCGGCGGTCAGGTCGGTGACCTCTTCCTCCGCAGCCTTCTTGGCGGCTTCTTCCTTGCTGGTCTTGCCGATGCCGGCAAAGCCCTTGGTCACGTCCTTCACGCTGTTGTCGATGTCCTTCTTGATATCGGTCAGCGGAGCAACGGCCTCCTTGAGGGGAGCCTGGATCTCGTTCAGCGGCTCCACCACGTTCTTCTGGATCTCTTCGGATGCAGCGCCGGTGTACTTCTTCAGCTCACGCAGCATCTTGCCGATCTTCTTTGCGTAGACGGGCAGCTGATCCGGGCCGATGAACACGAACGCCACGATGACGATCACGACGAGTTCCCAAAAACCAATTTTCATAATGATCCAATTCCTTTCCTGTGCCGGTGTGGGTGTGCAGCCCTGCTTGGTGCAAAAATGTGCCGCAGCCTTTTTGCCCGCTGCCTTTTTTGCCCAGACCTGCGTGGGTTCGGCGCCGTTTGCGCCTTTGCTGCCACACTTATACCGAAATTTGGTGGACTGAATATGAATTTATTATTAACATTTTGTGAACCAAGCGGTCTGCGCACCGTTTTTGTAAACGAGCAGTAATTTAACTTACGAATATATCATTTAGGAAACCGCATTTTCTCTTGCTTTTTCGCAGCCTGCGTATTATAGTGGTCTGCAGAACGGCCCCGGCGGGCGAAATTTGCAGCAGCAGAAACGGAACGTGACTCGTATGATCAGTCTGATCCTTGCAGAAAAGATCTTCTCGCTTTTTCTGATGATGTTTATGGGCTATGCGGTGGTGCACTGGGGCCTGCTGCACGCCGAGGACAGCAAGACCCTCTCGCTGATCTCGCTGTACCTGATCTCGCCCTGTGTGATCATCTCGGCCTTTCAGGTACAGTACACCCCGGATGTGCTGCACGGGCTGCTGCTGGCGCTGGCGGCGGCGGTTCTGCTGCACGTCGGCATCATCGTGGTGGTGAACCTGCTGGGTCACGCACTGCATCTGGACGCCGTGGAAAAAGCCTCCATGATCTACTCCAACGCCGGCAACCTGATCATTCCCATCGTGACGGCGGTGCTGGGCAAGGAATGGGTGATCTACTCCAGTGCCTTTCTGTCGGTACAGCTGTTTTTGCTGTGGAGCCACGCCAAGAGCATGCTCTGCGGCGAAAAGAGCTTTGAGTTGAAAAAGGTGCTCACCAACATCAACATGATCGCCATTCTGGCGGGTGCCGCCCTGTTTCTGCTGCACATCCAGCTGCCGGCTGTCATCGAGGATTCGCTGGACATGGTGGGCAGTGCCATCGGCCCCATCTCCATGATCATCCTGGGCATGCTGATGGCGGGCATGAACTTCAAAAAGATCCTGGGCTACCGTCAGCTGTGGCTGGTCACGGCCCTGCGGCTGGTGGGCATCCCGCTGGCAGCTGTGGCCCTGCTCAAGCTCAGCGGCCTGGCCCATCTGGTGCCGGACGGCCAGACCATCCTGCTGGTGAGCCTGCTGGCCACCTGCACCCCCTCGGCTTCCACCATCACCCAGATGGCGCAGATCTACGGCAAGGATGCCGACTACGCCAGCGCCATCAATGTGGTGACCACCCTGCTGTGTATCTTCACCATGCCGCTGATGGTGGCCCTGTACCAGCTATAAGTCCCCGCCCTGTTATACAGAACGTCCCCGTGCTCCGAAGAGTACGGGGACGTTCTTTGTTTCTGCCGTCCGGCGGTTTATACGGTCAGGGTCCGGTTCTGCGCCGGGTCCCAGTACACCAGCTCCACCCGGCTGCCCTTCTCCAGAGGCTTGTGGGGCTTTTCGGCGCTCCAGCAGCGCTCCAGCAGACCGGCTGCGTCGGCATCCGGGCCGGGCTTTTCCGTGCAGAGGGCCGTGCCCTGCCAGCCGTCCTCGGTGTACAGGCTCAGTGCCCCGGCGCTGCCTGCCAGAACAGCCTGCACGTCCTGAGTCATCTGCGCATAACCCTCCTCGGTAGCCGGGTACTCCCCATGCCACTTTTCAAAAAAGACGGAAAACTCGCCGCACAGTTCAATGAGCAGATCCTCCTCGCTGTGCGGGTTCTTCACCACAAAAGCGACATCCTCGTTTTCCATATAGTCAAAATCATCTTCCGCGCTGGTGTGCACGGTCACCTGCTGGCCGCTCAGCAGCATCAGCAGCTCCCCCTGCTTTTCGGTGGGGTCAAAATCGCCCTGCGGGCTGTTCCAATCGGTGATCATCGGTGTTCCTCCATTTATAAAGTGTGCGGGCGTTTTTTCCCGCCGAATGATCCGTTCAATCCTTTTCCCCACTGCCGCCTGCGGGCATTGCCGCTGCGGCGCGGGCTTTCAGCTCGTTTTTGGCACAGTAGAGCGCACGGTCGGCGCGGTCTTTCACCGTAACCACGTCCTCCCCGGAAAAAACAGCAGAGCCAAGGGAGACCGTCGGCAAAAGGGTGATCTCTTTGCGCCGCTCTGCCAGCAGAGATTGCAGCGCCGCTGCGCAGCGGGCTTCATCTGCCGCATCCCTCAGCAGCACGCAGAACTCATCGCCGCCGATACGGTAACAGTACCCGCAGCGGGCATAGGCTTTTTTGATGCAGTCTGCGATCTCGGCAAGGCAGACATCTCCCTGCAAATGGCCGTAGCGGTCGTTGATCTGCTTGAAGTCGTCCACATCGAACACCACCAGCATCCCGCCGCTGCGGCACATCTCGGCGGTGCGGTTCAGGTAGCTGTTCTGGTCCAAAAGTCCGGTCAGGGCGTCCAGCTGGTTCCACATCTCGCTGCAATAGATATAATACAACACCGACAGCAGGGTGACGCACAGCCATGTGACGTGCAGCGATGGCAGCGCGATCTGGATCACGGTCGCCGCCCCCAGAAACAGGGTCAGCGGGCAGATCAGCGTGCGGCTGCGGTTCTGAAAAGCCGCTGCCGTGCGCACCGTAGCCACCATAAGGTACAACATGGCGGCATAGTACATCGCCACATAAATATAGAAGTATTCTCCCCGGGCGTAGAGGTTCTCCCTGCTCACCGAGAATACCAGCCCATAGGGCAGTGTTGCCGCCAGAAAAAGCAGATACGCACCCTCGCAGCAGACCGCCGCCTTGAACCCGCGCCGGATAATGGATTTTTTGTCCAGCACATATACCAGACACAGTGCCACCGCCGGTGTCAGCCCAAAGCCCAGATAGTTGGACAAAATGTTCAGCCAGCGGCAGCCCGTCGGTGCGCCGTCCACCACGATGGTGATGACTTCCAGCACCGAGATGCACGCAATGAGCGCAAAAGCCAGAAGGAACCCGCGCTTCTGCTTTTTGTTCAAAGATTCGCTCAGCTTTGTAAGAAGGCTCATAAAGCCAAGCACAAAAAGATCAATGGTCGTTAAAATAAAAAAATAGCTATCCATTGCAATCGATACCGTTCTGTGAACTGACGCCCCGGACGGGGCAGATACTATATTATTGTATCACTCCACAGCACTTTTCTCAACCGGGAGCTGTGTATTTTCGGTTTTTCTGGCAGTTTGCGTTTTTAATGCAAAAGCAACATCTGCAAACTGCATCCTGCAAATATGCTAGGTTGCCATTCCTCGTTTATCCTGCACCAGTTCCTCTACGTCCACATCGATGTTGCTATGTGTTACCGGTTTCTCAGAACCAACTGACATACCACCTCGATATGCTCGCTGTGCGGGAACATATCCACCGGGGTGCTGCTCTCCACGCGGTAACCCTTTTTCGTCAGCAGGGCGAGGTCACGGGCCAGCGTTTCCGGGTTGCAGCTGACGTAGACCACCCGCTTCGGGGCCATGCGGGCCACGCTCTCGATGAACTGCGGGGTGGAGCCCTCCCGCGGCGGATCCATGAAGATCACGTCCGCACGCTCCCCGGCAGCGGCCGCTTCGCTGATCCAGCGGGTGGCGTCGGCGGCAAAGAAGCGGGCATTCTTCACACCGTTGTGCTTTGCGTTGCCGATGGCATCCTGCACAGCGTCGCGGTTCAGCTCCACACCCACCACCTGCTTTGCGTGGTCGGCAGCCGTCAGGCCGATGGTACCGATGCCGCAGTAGGCGTCCAGCACCACTTCTTTCCCGGTGAGATGCGCCGCTTCCACAGCCAGACCGTACAGCACCTCGGTCTGGCTGTGGTTGATCTGGTAAAAGCTGCGGGGGCTGAGGGCATAGGTCTTGCCGCAGAGGGTATCCAGGATAAAGCCCTTGCCGTACAGCACCTTTTCCGCATCACCCAGCACGACGCTGGTCTTGCGGGGGTTCACGTTCTGCACCACGGTGGTCACGGTCACGCCCCGCTTCTCGGCTTCTGCCAGCAGGGCCCGCACGAAGTTCTTGGCTCCGGGCAGCACCGGCTGGGCCGTCACCAGCACCACCATCACCTGCCCGGTGGCCACGCCCCGGCGCAGCAGGCAGTGGCGCACAAGCCCGGTGCCCTTGTCCTCATTGTAGGGCTGGTAACGGCAGGCAATGGCCGCCGCCCGCACCGCCTCCATGGTCTTGTCCAGCACTTCGTCCTGCAGCAGGCAGCGTTCCACCGGCAGCACCTTGTGGCTGTTCGCTGCGTAGATGCCGGAGGTGAGTTTTCCACCCCAGCCGGTGGTGAAGGTGGAAATCACCTTGTTGCGGTAATGATAAGGGCTTTCCATGCCGCGGATGGCGTTCACCGGGCCGTATTTGCCCAGCAGCTTTTTCACGGTGGCTTCCTTCTGCTTCAGCTGCTCGGCATAGTCCAGCCCCAGCAGCGGGCAGCCGCCGCAGTTCTTGGCTCTCAGCTTGCAATCCATGTTTCTTCTCTCCTTTTTACCCGTAGGGGTCATACAGATCGTATTCTTCCGCTTCCAGGTGCTTTTCCTCCAGCACCTTCATGGCCTGTTCCAGTTCGCTCTGCCCGCAGCCGCTCTCGCTGACCAGCGCCCGCACGGCTGCGGCAAGGTCCCCGCCAAAGAGGGTGTCCAGCCGCTGGCGCATGCTCCACACACCGTAGGCACGCTGGGTGACCGTGGCCGCATAAATGTTGTGGTTGCCCTGCTTTCCGCTTTTCACCCAGCCTTTTTCTTCCAGCCGGTACAGAAAATTGAGCACCGTGGCCGGGGCCCAGCCCTTACCGCGGAGTTTTTCGTCAATATCCCGCCGGGTGGCGGGTTCCCGGCAGGCCCATACCGCCAGCATGACCTGCTCCTCGGCCGCCGACAGCGGCCGCAGCCGGTCCGGGAGTCCGTACATCTGCGCAGCCCCTCCTTTCGCGTTTTTCTTTTACGTTTGTCTCTGTTGTTCCATTATACCGGGTTTTGTCGGAAAAGGCAAGAGGCAGAAATCCCGATGAAATCAGGCTATTTCAGCTTGTTTTTACAGTTGTCTCTGTTTTTGTCTTTGCTTGGCGTACATTTGTGTGCTTTGTGCCTGCACAGGGGCTTTTCCGGCAGTATCTTTGTGCAAAGATGCTCTTGTTTTCGTGCCCGTAAAACCGGTATACTACGGCTACGGAAATGATCCAGAAAGCATCGCAAAACAGTCGATGCTTCGTGATACAGGAAAGGGAGAGTTCATTATGGCACGAGTATACAACTTCAGCGCAGGCCCCAGCATGCTGCCCGAGAAGGTCCTCCGGCAGGCACAGGCAGAGCTGCTGGAATACGGCGACAGCGGCCAGAGCGTGATGGAGATGAGCCACCGCAGCAAGTGGTTCGACGCCATCATCAAGGACACTGAGGCCACCCTGCGCCGCGTGATGAATATCCCCGACAACTACAAGGTGGGCTTCTTCCAGGGCGGTGCCACCCAGCAGTTTGCCATGGTGCCGCTGAACTTTATGACCACCGGCAAGGCGGACTACATCGTCACCGGCAACTTCTCCAACCTGGCCGCCAAGGAAGCCGCCAAGTTCGGCGAGGCCAACATCGTGGCCTCCAGCAAGGACAAGAACTTCACCTACATCCCGGATGTGAACGCCATCCCTTACAATAAGGATGCCAGCTATATCCACATCTGCCAGAACAACACCATCTTCGGCACCCAGTACGTCGAGGTGCCCCAGGTGGAGGGCGTGCCGCTGGTGGCGGACATGAGCTCCATGATCCTCTCGAAGCCCGTGGATGTGACCAAGTACGGCTGCATCTACTTCGGTGTGCAGAAGAACGTGGCCCCCGCCGGCATGGCCATTGCCATCGTCCGGGACGACCTGCTGGGCCATGCCGCCGACAACGTGCCCACCATGATGAATTACACCACCCTGCTGAACAAGGACAGCATGTACAACACCCCGCCGTGCTGGTGCATCTACATGACCGGTCTGGTGCTCAAGTATCTGGAAAATGACATCGGCGGTCTGGCCAGCATGCAGAAGATCAACGAAGCCAAGGCCAAGGTGCTGTATGATTATCTGGACGGTCAGGACTTCTTCACGAACCCCGTGGAGCACCGCTACCGCAGCACCATGAACGTCACCTTCACCAGCCCCAACGCCGAACTGGACAAAAAGTTCTGCGCCGAGGCCGCCGAGGCCGGGTTCGTGAACCTGAAGGGCCACCGCCTGGTGGGCGGCATGCGTGCTTCCATCTACAACGCCATGCCAGCCGAGGGTGTGGACAAGCTGGTGGACTTCATGGAGAAGTTCCGCAAGGAAAACGCATAACAGAGGGGATTCAAGATATGTATACCATCAAGACTTTGAACGCCATCAGCCCGGTGGGCCTGGCAAAGCTGAACAAGAACCTGTTTGACGTGGCGGTGGACGCCGATGCCCCGGACGGCATTCTGGTGCGCAGCGCCGACCTGCTGAACACCACCTTCAACGACAATCTGCTGGCCATCGCCCGGGCCGGTGCCGGGGTCAACAACATCCCGCTGGACCGTTGCAGTGAGCAGGGCATCGTGGTGTTCAACACTCCCGGTGCCAACGCCAACGCCGTGGCTGAACTGGTGATCGGGATGCTGATCGCCGGCAGCCGCAATGTGGCCGACGCCGCCCAGTGGTGCCAGGGCCTTGCCGGAGACCCGGCCATGGCCAAGACCGTGGAAAAGGGCAAGAAGAAGTTCGTGGGCAACGAGATCAAGGGCAAGACGCTGGGCGTCATTGGTCTGGGTGCCATCGGCTCCCGCGTGGCCAACTGCGCCATCGAGCTGGGCATGGAAGTGTACGGCTACGACCCCTACATCTCCATTGAGGCAGCCTGGAACCTGAGCAGCCAGGTACACCACTGTGTGAACCTGAACGACATGCTGCCCCTGTGCGACTACATCACCATCCATGTGCCCTACCTGCCCACCACCAAGGACACCATCAATGCCCAGACCCTGGCCCTGTGCAAGGACGGGGTCAAGATCCTGAACTATGCCCGCGGTGAGCTGGTGAACACTGCCGCCCTGCTGGAGGCCATGGATACCGGCAAGGTGTCCGGCTACATGACCGACTTCCCGTCGGAAGCCATCCTGGGCAAACCCGGCATCGTGTGCACCCCTCACCTGGGCGCTTCCACCCCGGAAGCCGAGGACAACTGCGCCGTGATGGCCGCGCAGGAGATCAGTGACTACCTGAAAAACGGCAACATCACCCACTCGGTGAACATGCCGGAGGTGCACCAGCCCCGTGCCGGCGGCAAGCGCATCTGCATCATCCACAAAAACGAGCCCGGCATGATCAGCCAGATCACCGCCCTGACCACCGAGGCCGGCCTGAACATCGAAAACATGGTGAACAAGAGCAAAAAGAATATGGCCTACACCATGCTGGACGCCACCGGTGCCGTGGATGCCCGCCTGAGCGAAAAGCTGAGCGCCATTCCCGCCGTGATCCGGGTCCGGATCCTGTAAATCCTCCCCTGCCAAAGGAGCCGTCGTGCAGCTGCACGGCGGCTCCTTTTTTCACAGCATGATGCCGTCCATCTGGGATTGCTCCGGGAAGGAGCGGCTGTATTTCCGTTTGGCGATCTCGATAAAAGACTGCACCTCCAGCCGGGGCGTGTGGCGCATGGCAGCGATCTCCACCGTCACCGGGGGGTAATCCAGCAAAGGCACCTTGGTGATGCCCGGGATCACTGCATCGTCCAGACAGGGCACGATGGACATGGCGGTGCCCATGGTGATCATGATCAAAGCCCCCTCAAAGCTGGGGGTGATCTTGCTGCAATCCACCCCCACCTGGGCCAGCTCCTCCAGGGAGGGGCCCTGGCAGGCAGAAAGGAAGCTGTCAAAGGCTCCGGAGGACACCACGCTCTGGCCCTTCAGGTCCGCCAGGTGCAGGGCCTTGCGGTCTGCCAGGGGGCAGTTGGGGTTCATAAGCACATAATAGGCCAGGGAGAACAGGGGCGTAAAGGAGACATCCCGGTCGCTGGAATGCTCAGTGGCGTAAAAAAAGCCGATGTCCAGCTGGCCGGACCGCAGTTCCTCCAGAGGGCGGCGGTTGCTCTGGGGGATCACTTCCACCTGGGCATTGGGGTACTGCCGCTGGTACTCTGCCAGGATGCTGGCAAAGGTGCCGTAATCAAAGAGCTGCCGCAGCCCCACCACCAGATGGGACCGGTCTGCAGCCTGGATATCCTGGGCCTTTTTCAGGGCCTGGCGGCCAAAACTGGTCATCTGCACCATGTCCAGGTAAAAGGACTGGCCGGCGGCGGTGAGCTTGGTGCGCCGGGTGGTGCGGTCGAACAGGTGGAGCCCCGTCTCCTTTTCCAGAGTGTTGATCTGGTAGGTGACGGCTGGCTGGGTGGTGAACAGCCGCTGGGCCGCTGCGCTGAAATTCAGCTCCTCTGCTACGGCAATAAAGCACTCCAACTGGTAAATGGTCATAGAAACAGCCCCCTCCCTGCAAAACTTGTACTTCTTTTATTATAGCGGATTTCTTTTCTGTGGTAAAGTGGCCATGGATTTATAAACGTTTTTGATAAATCCAGGATTTTTTTCAATTTTACAGCAGAGCGAAACTTTGCTATAATCATGTCAATGTTCAAAACATACGATGGAACAGAAGAAAACGAAGAAGAACCTATTAAAAGAACAAGAAGAAAGAAAGAAAGGTAAACTGCTATGGCTAAGATCTCTCGCCGCAACTTTATGCGCGGTGCCGCTATGGGCACCATGGGCGCAGCTGCTGCCGGTCTGCTGACCGCTTGTGGCAACACCGCTTCCAGCACCACCAGTGCTCCCGCTTCCAGCGCAGCATCCTCTGAGGCTGCTTCTGTTGTTACCAAGCCCTCCACCCCCGTGGACGGCAAGTACGTCACCAAGGCTATGGGCCACGAGAGCTGGGTCCATGTGGCTACCACCTTCTTTGAGGGCAAGATCACCGCTTGTGAGGTGCTGTCCCACGAGGAGACCATCGGCATCGGCAACTACGCCTGCTCCCGCATCCCTGCTGCTATCGTGGCAAACCAGAGCATCAACGTGCCCAACCTGCGTGGTTCCTCCATCACCTCCATGGCTGTGAAGGCTGCCGTGAAGGAGGCCATCGAGCTGGCTGGCTACAACGTGGACGACTTCTCCAAGGAAGTCACCCTGGAGACCTCCAACGAGGTCATCGAGGAAGAGGCTGATGTGGTCATCATGGGTGCCGGCACCTCCGGCCTGACCTGCGCCTGCCGCCTGCTGGAGGCTGGCTACAGCGTCATCCTGGTGGAGAAGCGGGACATCCCCGGCGGCTCCATGTCCATGACCTACGGCGGCGTGGCCACCGCAGGCTCCCAGCTGCAGTACAACTACGACGTGGACGGCAGCTTCCGCAGCTCTGCCATGGGCACCCTGGAAGGCATGATGAACTTCTGGCAGACCATGGAGCAGTACCACCGCACCGAGTTCTTCAACGGTGAGATGCCCTACATGACCAAGCAGTACACTGTTGCTGGCGATCTGGTGGACTGGATGTCCAGCATCGGCATCGGCTTCAACACCATGGGCAACTACGAGAGTGCTACCCAGTACGGCGCTTCTACCCCCTACCTGGCTCCCGGCTGCTACGAGGGCGGCGCAGGCTACGCTATGATGTTCATGGCACAGCGTGTGGAGAAGTACGAGAAGGGCAAGATCATCTACTCCACCAGCGTCACCGACCTGATCAAGGACGAAAGCGGCCGTGTGGTGGGCTTCCACGCTAAGGGCGACAACGGCGCAAGCTACACCCTCCGTGGTAAGGCTGTGTGCCTGGCATCCGGCGGCTTTGCCAAGAACCCCGAGATGCTGAAGAAGTACAACCCCGACTACGCCGACTTCTTCTTCAACTGCGCTTCCAGCATGACTGGCGAGGGCATCCAGATGGGTATCGACGCAGGCGGCTATGTGGAGTGCGAAAACCGCGCTCTGCCCGCCTTCCTGTCCAGCTACAAGAGCAAGTTCGAGCTGGCCTTCATCCACCAGTCTGCCCCTGGCATCATGGTCAACGTCCGTGGTGACAACATCGGCAACATCATCTCCGACAACCACTACACCATGGCTAAGGCTAAGCTGAACAAGGACAACGGCGACACCTTCTACTATGTGTTCGACGAGGCTTCTGCTGTGAAGCTGCGTGACAGCGAGTCCTACGGCTTCAACGGCTATGTGGCTATGTTCGAGAAGGGCGAGGCTGTCCACTACGACAGCGTGGAGAAGGCCTCTGAGGAGCTGAACCTGCCCAACCTGGCAGACTCCATCGAGGCCAACAACGCCGCTGCTCTGGCTGGTGAGCCCGACGAGTTCGGCCGCCGCAACTGCCCCTACATCGAGACCCGTGACGGCCTGTGGGCTATCCGCGTGGACCCCACCTTCTACCTGACCACCGCTGGTCTGGCCATCGACACCGATTGCCATGTGCTGAACGAGGAGAAGAAGGCGATCCCCGGCCTGTACGCTGCCGGCGACGTTTGCGGCTCCATCGAGGAGAAGGACGCCAAGCAGTACGGCATGGGCTTTGACGCCGCTCTGACCTACGGCTACATCATGGGCGAGACCCTGAAGAAGGAGATCTGATCTCCCCTTCCGGCACCCTGACACAACGCAAGAAGGCTGCTGCACACACTGTGCAGCAGCCTTCTTTTTTGTTTATTCTAAAAGGAGAGCGCTTATTCCAGGCCCTTCTGCTGGGCGTACTCTTCCAGCAGTTCCCGTTCCAGGAAGGGGGTCTTGACGCCCTCGCGGTCCCGGTAGGTCTCGTGGCCCTTGCCGATGACGGCGATCAGGTCCCCCTCCTGGGCATGGTCCACGGCATAGTGCAGAGCATCCAGACGGTCCGGGATCTCCACGAACTTGGCATCCGGGTTGCCCTTGTTCATGCCCACGCGGATATCCGCAAGGATGTCCTCCACCTTCTCAAAGCGGTTGTTGTCCTCGGTGAGGATGGAGAAATCGGCCATCTTGGCGCAGATCTCGCCCATGCCGTAGCGGCGCAGCTTGGAGCGGTTGCCGCCGCAGCCGAACACCACCACCAGACGGTGGGGGTTGTAGGCCCGCAGGGTGGTGAGCAGGCTCTCGGTGGACACCTCGTTGTGGGCGTAGTCCAGCAGGATGGTGAACTTTTTGCTGATGGGCACCAGCTCCACCCGGCCCTTGACCACGCACTTGCCCAGACCGTCGTGGATGGCCTGATCCGGCAGGCCCAGCACCTTGCCCACGGCCAGCGCAGCCAGTGCGTTGTACACGCTGAACTCGCCGGGCATATTCACCTTCACGTCCATCTCGTCCTTGCCGGTGACGTGGAACTTCACACCCAGGAAATCGTGGGTGCGCAGCAGCTCGTAGCCGCTGGCGCGGTAATCGGCCTGCTCGCTGCGGCCATAGGTCACCAGCTTGCAGGTGTGTCCCTCCAGCAGGGCTTCGGTGTTCTCGTCGTCGATGTTCACCACACCCACATCACAGCGCTGGAACAGCTGACCCTTCCAGCTGCGGTATTCCTCAAAGGTCTTGTGCTCACCGGGGCCGATGTGGTCCGGCGAAAGGTTGGTGAACACGCCCACATTGTAGTGCACACCGGCCACGCGGTCCATCATCAGGCCCTGGCTGGACACCTCCATCAGGGCCGTGTCGCAGCCGGCATCCAGGAACTCCCGGAAGGTCTTTTGCAGCTCGTAGCTCTCCGGGGTGGTGTTGGCGGTGTCCTTGTGGCGGCCCATGTAGTAGATGCCGTTGGTGCCGATCATGCCCACCTTGCGGCCGGCAGCTTCCAGCACGCTCTTGATCATGTGGGTGGTGGTGGTCTTGCCCTTGGTGCCGGTCACGCCGATCATGGTCATCTTGCGGGCCGGGTTGCCAAAGAGGTTGGCGCTCATCAGAGCCATGGCATAGCGGCTGCTTTCCACCTTCACCACGGTCACGCCCGGCACGGCGGTCAGGTCGATGTCGTGCTGGATGACCAGTGCGCTGACGCCCTTGGCGGCACAGTCTGCGGCAAACTCGTGGCTGTCGCGCTGGGTGCCCACGATGCACACGAACAGCAGGCCCGGGGCCGCCTTGCGGCTGTCATAGATGATGTCGTTGATCTCGGTCTCCGGGCTGCCCTGCACCAGTGTGTAAGGCACACCCTCCATCAGTTGTTCCAATTTCATACAGTCTACGCTCCTCCAAAACATTGATGTGGGGTCACATGGGGTTCTCGTCCTCGTTGGCGGTCATGCGGGCGGGGTCGGTCAATGCAGGCTCCTCCGGCGTCGTGTCCTCCGCCGGGGCGGCCTGCGGGGTCTCTTCGTCGGTCAGGCTGCTGTCCGCAGTCTCCTCCGGCGTTTCCGGCTCCACCTTTTCCGGCACTACATAGCCGGAGGGCAGGACCGGGTCGCCCTGTGCAAAATAGATCTTGCGGGTGCTGCCGGCACTGACATGGCTGAAGTCCAGCCGCCCGGTGTCGGTGGCCGCGCAGCCCTTGCCGTCCTCGTTGTTCAGCATGTAGCGAGCGCGGTCCAGCTTATAATCCAGATCGTTCAGCGTCCCCAGCAGCACGCTGATGCGGTCCTGATACAAAAAGGCGATCTGCTCGGTGTCCGCAAATTCAATGCGGGTCACGTCGCTCCGCATGCCGTACTCGTCCAGCTTGGCCTGCAGGGTCGCCAGCGCGCTCATCTTTGCGTCGGTCTCGTCCACCACGCCGGATGCACGGCTGTCGGATGCGGCACTGGTGCTGGCCGTGCTGTCGGCCTCCGGTGCGGCAAAGCTCAGCTGCTCGCCCGGGGCGGCGGTGGTCGCTTCACCGCCGTACAGGGTGCACAGCCCGTCCGGCTGCGCGGGGTCTGCGGACAGGATCTTGAACTTGTCCGAAAGGGTCAGCCAGCTGCTGCCCGCCTGCACTGCATAGGTGGGGGTGGCTTCGGTCACCTGCACCACCACGGTGTTGGGGTAGTCGCGCACCACGCGGATGGATTCCAGCAGCGGATACTGGCGTTCCAGCTCTGCAGCCTTGGCACCGGAGTCAAAGCTGAAGATGTTTTCCTCCACCTGCACCCCCAGTGTCTGCAGGATGCTGTCGGCGGAGTACCCGGCGATCTCGGTCACCTGGGTGCCGTCCGCCGTCTGCACCTGAATGGCGCTGATGCGGAACAGCATGGTCACCGTGAGATACATGCCGATCCCGATGACGCACAGCAGCAGCCCAAATGTTGCCAGACGGCGGAGCCTCCGCCGCCGACGGATGGCGGCACGGGTCAGGCGGCGCTTTTTGCGGCCTTCCCGGCGCTGTGCGTCCCGCTGCGGAGCGGGGCGCAGCTTCTGGTTTTTGTTGTACCCCTGTCCCTGCTGTTGCAGGCGGGCGGCAGACCGGCTGTTCTGCGCAGGCCGGCCGTTCCGGTTCGCAGGACGCTGGGCCGGGCGGCGGTTCTGCCCGCCGCTGCTGCGGGGCCGCTGCGCGGTGCTCCTCTGCCCGGCAGGGCGGCGGGCGGCGCTGCCGGTGTCCCGCACCGGGCGCGGCTGGGTGGGGAACTCGATGCTGTTGTCGGTCCGGGTGCGCCGCACCGTACCGTTGGCCGTGCGGGCCGGCGGGCGGCTCAGCGGCTCCCCGTTGAAGCCATAGCGGCTGGTATCGCTTGCCCCGTCGTTCGGGGGCGTGGTTCTCTGCGAAGACCCAGAGGAACGCAGCGAATCCCGGTTCTGGTCATAGGGACGCCCGTTATTGCCGTATTGCTGCATTGTCTGCACCTTCTTTCCGGTTTCTTTCTACGTTCAGGCCTTCTTCACAAGCTCCAGCAGGGCTGCTGCAATGCGGTCCAGGCTGTCGTCCACCGACAGGCTGCGGGCATTGCGGCCCATCTCGGCCAGCTTGCCGGGCTGGGTCAGCATCTCCGAGACGGTCTGCACCAGCTTTTCGCCGGTCAGGTCCTTTTCTTCGATGACCACAGCGGCCCCGGCCTTCTGCAGCTCCATGGCGTTGTAGTACTGGTGGTTCTCGGCCACATTGGGGCTGGGGATGAGCACGGCGGCACGGCCCACAGCCTCCAGCTCAGCCAGCGTCAGGGCACCGGCACGGCTGATGACCAGGTCTGCTGCTGCCAGCAGCTCCGGCATGTTGTTGATGTATTCCTTCACCACAAGGCTGTCGCCCTCAGCAAAGCTCTTCTGCTGTTCCAGGTCCTTGAACAGCTGCACACCGTACTGGCCGGTGGCGTGCAGGTGCAGCACCGGCTTGTGCTCGTGCTGCTCCCAGGCGCACAGGTCACCCACCACTTCATTGACCCGGCGGGCACCCAGGCTGCCGCCGAAGGAAAGGATGACCGTGCGGTCCCCTGCCCCCAACTGGGCGCGGATGGCGTCGCGGTTCTTTGCCTGGGTGAACACCTCCGGGCGCACCGGGTTGCCCACCACGATGGTCTTTTGCGGCGCACCCAGCTTTTCCACAGCGGCGGGCACCGCGGCAAACACGATGTCCACATCCGGGGCCAACAGCTTGTTGGTCACACCGGGGAAGGCGTTCTGCTCATGCAGCGCGGTGTGGATGCCCATCTTTGCGGCGCAGCGCACCACCGGGCCGGACACATAGCCGCCGCAGCCGATGACCAGGTCCGGCCGGACCTCCTTCAGGATGGCCTTGGCCTTGGGGCCGGAGAGAGCAAGGTTCCACAGGGTGACGATGTTGCGCTTGATGTTGTGCAGCGACAGCTTGCGCTGAAAGCCGGTGATCTCGATGTGGTGGAAGGGGTAGCCCGCCTGGGTCACCAGACGGTACTCCATGCCCTCCTTGCGGCCGGCAAAGTGGATCTCGGCGGTGGGGTCTGCTTTTTTCAGGGCACCTGCAATGGCAAGTGCGGGGTTGATATGGCCGGCCGTACCGCCGGCAGCGATCAGAACACGCATGGTGATTCCTCCTGTTTGTCGTTACTGTTCTGCCCGGGCCGCCCGTGCGTCGGCCAGAACGATGGTCTTTTCTCTGCGGGCAGCCTCCTGCTCGGCCTTTGCGGCCTCATGCTGGGCGCGCAGCGCTTCCCGCTGCTGGGCCGCCCGCTCGCCGTTGCGGCCGATGTTCACCATCACGCCCATCTCGGCCAGCAGCAGGATCAGGCTGGTGCCGCCCGACGAGAAGAAGGGCAGGCTGATGCCGGTGTTGGGCAGGGTGTTGGTGACCACCGCGATGTTGCAGAACACCTGCCAGGCGATCTGTGCCATGATGCCGATGCCCACCATCGTGCAGTAGAGGTTTTCGGCCCGGTAGGCGATCCACAGCCCCTGCACGATGAACAGCACAAACAGCACGATGATGAGCACCGCGCCCACAAAGCCCAGCTCCTCACACACCACGCTGAAGATGAAGTCGTTGGTGCTCTCGGGCAGCCAGAGCTGTTTTTCCACGCTGTTGCCCAGCCCCAGGCCGGTCAGCCCGCCGGAACCGATGGCGTACAGGCTCTGCACGGTCTGGTCGGTCATCTTGCTCAGGTCCTGGGTCCAGCCGTCCAGACGGTCCTGCAGATACGGGATGGAGTCCACATGGGACAGCAGCGTTTCCAGCATGAGGCCCGCCGTACCGGCGCCCACCCAGGTCAGGATGCCGCCGCTGCCGGACAACAGCAGGATGGTGCCCACCACGGCCACCGTCAGCACGATGCCGGACATGTGTGGTTCCAGCGCCAGCAGCGCAATCACCGGGATCAGCGGCAGCACCGGGATCACCAGCTGCTTCCATACCCGGACATGCAGCCACTCCCGGAAGTTCATGATCACCATTTTGCCGGGGCTCAGCTTTTCCACCTGCGGTGCCTTGGCCGCGAGGCTGGAGCACAGCAGGATCATCTCAAATTTTGCCACCTCCGAGGACTGCAGCGTGAACCCGCCAAAGCGGATCCAGCGGCGGCACCCGTTCAGCGGGGCCATGGTCAGGGTGACCGCCAGCATGGCCAGCACGATGAGGTACCCCGGCACCACCATCTTGCGCAGGAAGCGGTGGTCCACATAGCTCATGGCGAACATGCAGCCCAGACCAATGAGCATGCACAGCGCCTGCTGTTTGATGTAATGGAAGCTGTCGCCCATGCGCAGATAACCGGTGGTGTAGCTGGCGCTGAACAGCATGACCAGACCAAACACCATGATCACCGCCAGCGTGGCCAGCCAGTTGATCAGCAGCCGCGACCACGGCCCCGGGTCCCGCTGGAACACCGAGACCGGTTCTTTTCTTTTTTTGCGAATGGTTGCCATCAGCTCGTTTTCTCCCCTTTTTGTCCAATATCCGGCCCTGTGCCCTCAGCGCACAAAGGCCAGGGCAAGCGCCAGGCCGCATACGCCGAGCGCACACAGCCAGTAAAATACCGTGACCGGGCCCGCGCCCCGGGCTTCCAGCCAGCGGTGCAGCGGAGCCGCGCGGAACAGCGGCCGCCCGGTGATGCGGTGGTACAGGATCTGCAAAAGCACCATGCCGCCCTCTGCCCAGAAGGGCAGAGCCAGCGGGATGCTCAACTCTGCATACCCGATGCACAGCGGCACGCAGCCCAGCACCCCGGCCAGATACAGGCAGCCGCAGCTGCCCGGGCGCAGCTTTGCGGGCGGAAAATTCCACAGCAGAAAGGCCAGCAGTGCCCCGGCCAGTGCTGCCGGCAGCACCGCCAGCGGGAACCAGCCCAGCCGTGTTTCCAGCATCATGAGGCCCAGCATGGCCGCAAAGGCCGTGCCGCACACGGTGCCGTCGGCTCCGTCGGCGGTACGGGCACATTCTGCCAGCGCCACCAGCACAAGTCCCCACAGCACCGGGGCTGCGCCGCCCAGCTCCACATAGCCCGCACCGGGCAGCTGCAGGCCGGTGGGCAGGCAGCCGTTCACTGCCAGCAGCACCAGCACCGCTGCCGCAGCGGCGGCTTCCAGTGCAAGGCGGGGCAGACGCCGCAGGCCAAGCTGTGCGCGGCTGCGCAGGCGGGCGGCGTCATCCGCCAGCCCGATGGCCCCGAAAGCCTGTGCACCGAACAGCGCGATCAGCAGCCGGGTCATCAGCTGGCTCTCGCTGCCCAGCAGCGTGGGCTGTGCGATGCAGGCCGCCGTCCAGCCCACGCCTACGGCAGCCAGTGTGCTCACCATCAGGCACAGGCCGCCCAGCGCGGGCACCCGGCTCTGCACCGGGGTCTGCGGCTCCTGCGGCCGGAAGCGTTCCAGCTCCTGCAGCAGCGGTGCCATAAAATTGCCGAGCGCCGCCGTCAGCACAAAGCCCAGTGTTGACGCGACGATCAAGGCGAAACGAATCATTTCTCAGTCTCCAATTTTCGCCAGAATGTTATTCTCTGGCATCTTTCTGCTCTGCGTAGAAAATTTCCAGTGCCTTTTCCAGCGCCATGCCGCGGCTGGCTTTCACCAGCAGGGCGTCACCGGGCTGGATGCGGTTGAGCAGGGCATCCGCTGCCTCGCGGTAGTTGTTGGCGTGCAGGGTCTTCTGCCCCTTGGCGGCGGCCACCACGGCGGTGCGTTTGGCCTGTTCGCCATAGGTCACCAGACAGTACAGGTCGCTCTCGGCGGCCAGACGGCCCAGCTCCTCGTGGGCCTCGCGGCTCAGGTCGCCCAGCTCCAGCATATCGCCCAGCAGAGCAAAGCGGCGCTTGCAGGGGAACTCCTTGAACATGGCCAGAGCGGCCTTCATGCTGTCGGGGTTGGCGTTGTAGCAGTCCTCAATGACAGTCACGCCCTTGCTGTCCACCACCTTCTGGCGGCGGCCGGTCTGCTCAAAGGCGGCCAGGCCCTGGATCACCTTGCGGGGATCGCAGCCCAGACGGGTGGCGGCGCAGTAGGCCGCCAGCGCATTGGCCACATTGTGCTTGCCCATAGCCGGGATCTTGACCACAAAAGTGCCTTCCTCCTGATCCTCCAGCACAAAGCTCATGCCGTCCTTCTCCTGTCGGATGGACAGTGCGCACACATCGGCGCTCTCATCGGCCATGCTGAACCACACCGGCCGCACATGGGCGGGCAGCTTTGCCGCCCGCAGGAACTTGTCGTCGTAGTTCAGCACCAGCGGGGCCCCCTCCGGCAGGCCGTTGCAGATCTCCAGCTTGGCCTTGCAGATGTTCTCCTGACTGCCCAGATTGCCGATGTGGGACACGCCGATGCAGGTGATGATGCCCACATCCGGGCGGGCAGCGCGGGCCAGACGGTCGATCTCGCCAGCGTGGCTCATGCCCATCTCGATCACAGCGTATTCGGTGGAAGCGCCGATGCGCATCAGGGTGCGGGGCATGCCCAGCTCGTTGTTCTGGTTGCCCTCGGTCTTGATGGTCTCACCAAAGCCGCACAAGGCCGCGTAGGTCATCTGCTTGGTGGTGGTCTTTCCCACGCTGCCGGTCACGCCCACCACCTTGGGGTGGTACTGGCTGCGGTAGTTGGCACCCATCACCATCATGGCGTGGTAGCTGTCCGGGCAGAGGATGGCTTTTTCGGCCGGGACGCCCTCCACCGGGTGGTTCACCACCACAAAGACTGCACCCTCTTCCAGTGCTTTGGCCGCAAAGTCGTGGCCGTCGAACCGCTCGCCGGGAAAGGCCACAAAGATGCAGCCCGGCCGCACCTCACGGCTGTCGGTGGTGACCAGCTCCACTTCCGGGTCGCTGGTGAGGAAGCCGGCAGGCACAAGCCCTGCCAGCAGCTTGCTTGCATGGATCTTTTCCATAGTTCGTTCCCCTCTCGTTTTTCTGGTTCCTTTATCCACAGGTAATGGTAACAATGGTACCGCGCTGGACGCTGGCCCCCACCTCACTGCTCTGGCTCTGGACCACGCCGTTGGCGTCACCCTCCACCACGCAGTTCAGCCCGGCGGCCGCCAGCATCTGGCGGGCAAAGTCCGCGCTCTTGCCGGACACATCCGGCACCTCGGTCAGGCTGCCGTCGTAGGTGTCGGTATACAGATACACGGTGGTGCCGTAAGGCACCTTGGCCCCGGCATGGGGGTACTGGCAGGTCACCAGCGCCGCCGTCTGGTCGGATGCCGACTCCATTAGCTGGTGCTTGAGACCCTTGATGTTCAGCTGCACCTGCGCATTGCTCCACTCGGTGCTGATCAGGTTGGGCACCGTGACGGTGGTCTGGCTGCGGTCCTCGCCGTCGGTGGCGATGCCCAGATAGGGGGCCACCTCGCTGATGATGTTTCCGGCCACAGGAGCGGCCAGAATGGACGAATAGTCGGTGCGGGCGTTGTTGGGGTCATCCAGCATCACATAGACCAGGATCTCCGGGTCGTCGGCGGGCAGGACGGCCGCAAAGGAGGCGACCTTCTTGTAGTCACCGTCGGCGCGGCGGTGCATGTTCAGCTGTTCCGACGTGCCGGACTTGCCGCCGATGCGGTAGCCGGAAACGTAGGCGTTCTTGCCGCCGCCGGTGCCGTTGCCCACCTCGTACTCCATCATCTGGCGGATGACATCGCTGGTGGACTCGCTGATGACCTGACGGCGAATGTTGGTGCCGATCTCCTCCACCACGTTGCCGTTGGTGTCGGTGATCTTATCCACCACATGGGGGGTGACCAGATAGCCGCCGTTGACGGCTGCCGCCACGGCAGTGCACATCTGCAGCGGCGTGATGGCCATGGCCTGGCCGAATGCCGAGGAGGCCAGCTGCACCTCACCCAGCTGATTGGCCGAATAATACTTCATCAGGCCGGTCTCGCTGGGCAGGTCCACGCCGGTGCGCTCGGTAAAGCCAAAGGCGTCAAAATAATTGTAGAACTGCTGGGAGCCCACGCGCTGGCCCAACTGGATGTAGTAGAGGTTGCAGCTCTGGCGCAGAGCGTCGGCCATGTTGATGGTGCCGTGGGCCTTGTGGCCTGCGCAGTGGTAGGTCTGTTTGGCCACGCCGTAGGCACCGGCACAGGTAAAGGTGGTGTTCATGGTCGCCACGCCGGAGTCCAGACCCATGGCCGAGGTGATGACCTTGAACACACTGCCGGGGTAGTACAGCTCGGTGATGGCCTTGTTCTTCCACAGGATATCGCGGTAGGTGCCGGTATAATCCGGGTCCGGGTCCACGATCTTGTTGCCGTTTTCGTCCAGCTTGAACTTCTTCGAGTCGTTTTCGTCCCGGAGGTAGATGGTGTACAGCTCCGGCTCTGCGGCCACCTGCTCCTGCAGGTAGGCCAGGTTGGCGCTGTAATCCAGCGGCGTGTTGGGGTCAAAGTCCGGTTTGGAGGCCATGGCCAGGATCGCACCGGTCTTGACGTTCATCACAATGGCACAGCCGCGGTTCTCGACGTTGTTGGCCGCAACGGCCTCCGTCAGGTAGCGTTCCACGATTTCCTGCACGTTCACGTCCAGCGACAGCACCAGATTGGAGCCGTCCTTGGCGGCAAAGGTGGTGGCGTTCTGGTCGGCAATGGCGTTGCCCACCGCGTTGCGCCGGGTGATGGTGCGGCCGTCCACACCGGCCAGCGTGGACTGGTAGGATTTTTCCAGGCCGTAGGTGCCCACGCCCTCGCCGTCGGTAAAGCCCAGCACGGCAGCCGCAAAGGCTCCGTAGGGGTAGTTGCGCTGAGAGCTCTTTTCCGCCGAGACGGACACCCGCCCGATGCGGTCTGCGCCGGAGCCCTTTTTGTGCGCCTTGTTGAAACCGGACACATAATCCTCAATGGACAGCTTGACGGCGTTGTTCACCTTGGTGGCCAGCACCACATAGGAGGAATCAATTTTGGACAGTGCATCGTACACGGTCTGGTATTGCTGGGTATATTCCTCCGAGGAAGTGTCCACCGCGTCCAGACTCTCGCCGTCGCCGGAGAGCAGCCGCAGGGTGATGCCCTGGCTGACCTCGGCGCACATGGTCGGGTCAAATGTGCGCACCGTCGTTTTATCGTCGTTGGTGCTGGTGGTGTACAGGATGCTGCTGTAGCTGGGGTCAGCCCAGATGTTCCACACCACGCTGGTGGAAGCCAGCGTGATGCCGTTGGCGTCGTAGATCTCGCCGCGGGTGGCCTTGACCGCGGTGTCCAGCAGCTGCTGCTGGGCGGCATACTGTCGGTACTTGGCACCGTCCCGGATCTGGATGACATACAGGCTGTGGACGACCACGGCCGATGCCAGCACGACCGCCGCCAGCCCCAGAATGCTGCACACGCGCCGGGTGCGTCCGTTGAGCCGTTCCCGCGCAAAGGCCGGGCGCACCCGGTAGCCTTTGCCCTTTTTCTTGTTGGAATCTTGTTGCATGCTGTTCTCCCGCAGACAGGGCGGAGCCCCCGTTCTGCCTGCTGTTTTCTTCAGGATATCGGCCCGCGCGGCGGCTGCCCCGGACCGGCTAAAAACCGAAAAAGCGTGCGCTGCCGCACGCTTTCCCGTTTTGATGTTATTTTACGGTGCCCAGAATGGTCACGGCACCGTTGTAGATGAAACTGGTCCACTGCCGCACAGGGGACTGCTGACGCTCCAGCGCACCGGACTCGTTCAGCCGGATGTAGGTGATCTGGCTGGGGTCGATCTTCATCAGACCCAGACGGCTGGCCGCTTCTTCCACGCTGGTGATGTTGGTCTTGCTGTTCAGAGTGCTGTTGTAGTAGGTGTACTGGCTCTGGGCGCTCACCAGCTGGGCCTTGGCGTCCTGGATCTGATCATTCAGCTCCACCAGCTGGGCCTCGCTCATCAGCAGGCTGATGGCAAACCCGGTGAGCAGGGCTGCCGCCACCAGATGCATGGCATTGCGCAGCGCTGCCTGCAGCGGCGAAAGACGGCGCTTGCCGCCCTTTTCCACGCGCAATGCGGTCTTGCGCTGTGTCTGCGGCGCTTTTCTGCGCCGCGCGGTGTTGTAATCGTATGCTGCCTGACCCATGGTTTCCTCTCCTCCTCACAGGATGCCTGCGGCATCCCTCAGCACTTTTCCAACACACGCAGATGAGCCGACCGGCTGCGCCGGTTTTCTTCCAGCTCCTGCGTGTTGGCTTCAATGGGTTTGCGGGTAATGAGCTTTGCCTTGGCCTTGCCGCCGCACACACACACCGGGAACTCCGGCGGGCAGGTGCAGGCCGTGGCCCAGCGGCGGAACTTGTTTTTCACCAGCCGGTCCTCCAGCGAGTGGAAGGTGATCACGCACAGCCGCCCGCCGGGCGCAAGATGCTCGAAAATGGTGTTCAGCCCCTCTTCCAGCGCATCCAGCTCATGGTTCACGGCAATGCGCAGCGCCTGAAAGGTGCGGCGGGACGGGTTCTTGTTCTTGCGCCGCTCCGCCGGCGGCATGGCGCTGGCCACAATGTCGGCCAGCTGCAAAGTGGTCTCGATGGGCGCGTTCTCCCGCGCTTCCTCGATCTTGCCGGCGATCTGCCAGGCAAAGGGTTCTTCGCCGTAGTCCCGCAGGATGCGGGCCAGGTCCTCACGGCTGAGGGTGTTCACCAGATCTGCCGCCGTCTCACCCTGCTGGCTCATCCGCATGTCCAGCGGTGCATCTGCCCGGTAGGAAAAGCCCCGGGCCGCGTCGTCCAACTGGTGGCTGGAAACGCCCAGATCCAGCAGTGCACCGTTGATCTTGTCGATGCCCAGCTCTTCCAGCGCCTGCCCGGCGTAGCGGAAGTTGATCTGCACCACGGTGGCCGGCAGCCCGGCCAGACGGGCCCGGGCCGTCTGCACGGCGTCGGGGTCCTGATCCAGCGAGATCAGCCGCCCGCCCTTTGCAGCATCCAGCCGCAGGGCGATCTGGCGGGAGTGGCCCGCACCGCCCGCGGTGCCGTCCAGATAGGTGCCCGCCGGGTCGATGGCCAGCCCTTCCAGGCATTCGTTCAACAGAACCGGGATATGCTCAAATGAGGTCGGGTCAAAGGGCACGTTTTCTTCTGAAGCCATTGGCACGGCCTCCTTTCTCTTTTGCAGAATTCTTATGTCAGATGTGCAGGCTGCGCAGCCGGGCTGCACGCTGCTCATTGCTCACCGCCGCGCGGCGGGCGTTCCAGACGTCGGTGGCCCAGATCTCGGCGTGGTTGCGGTTGCCGATGATGGTCACATCCTTTTCCAGCCCGGCATAGCTGCGCAGCTCTGCCGGCAGAAGGATGCGTCCCTGCTTGTCCGGCACCACCTCGCAGGCGGTGCTGAACAGATCACCGGACACCTCCCAGCTGTCCATCAGCTCGTCGGCCTCCAGCTTTTCCGCCAGCTTTTCCACTTCAGGCAGCGGCAGTGCGAACAGGCAGTTGTCCACCCATTCCAGCACCACGAAGCTCTCGCCCATGGCGTCGCGGAACTTTGCGGGGAAGTTCAGCCGCCCTTTGGCGTCGATGGTATAGTCATACCGGCCAAAGAACATGCTGCCCGCCCCCTTTCGGGGCTGTGGAGAGGCCCTTTGCCCTACTTTTACCCACTTTGCCCCACTGACACACATTTATTGTAGCAAATCAAGCCCCCGATTGCAAGGTTTTTTGTCCCTGTTTTTGCGGCAAAATGTCACAAAAAAAGTCCCTGCGGGCCGTCATTTTTGCCTGCAGGGACGCATCATTTTGCCATGTGTGTAATTTGTGTGGAAATCAGCCGTTTTTCTTGGCGTTCTGGCGCAGGTTGGCGCGCACGTTCTTTACCTGTGCGGCATTCTCCACCATCGCCTCTTCCGTGGTCTTGAGCATATTGTCGCAGTAGTCGGTCACGGTCTGACGCAGCGTGCGCGACTCGCTCTGGGCAGCGGCGGTGATCTCGGCGGCGCGCTGCTGGGCGGCTTTCACGATCTCGGCATCGCTCACCAGGATGCGGGCGCGCTCTTCGGCCTTCTTCACGATGGCCTGGGCCTGTGCATTGGCCGTGTCCACGATCTGGGCACGGTCGTTCACGATCTGCTGGGCCTGCCGCAGCTCGCCGGGCAGGTTTGCGCGGATATCATCCAGATAATCCCGGACCTTTTCCACGTCCACCAGACGCTTGCCGCCGGACAGCGGCATGCTGGTGCTCTCTTCCAGCGTATCTTCAATGGTGTCCAAAAGCTCGTTCACGTTCATCGTGCTTCCCCCTCCTGCTGCATGGGCTTCGTATATTTCCACAGCAGCACCTTGCCATACTTATACTGCTTCTGCAGGGTCAGGCCGCCCACCTGTGCCGGCAGCACAAGGCCCGTTTCGCTCTCGCACAGCACAGTGCCGCCGGGTGCGGTGCACTTGTCCACTGCCGGCAGGATCTTTTCCAGCGTACCGCCCCGGAACGGCGGATCCAGCAGCACCACGTCGAACTGCTCCCGGCAGGCCGACAGATACCGGGCGGCCTCGCCCACATTGACCCGGCTGCGGTCGAACACACCGCAGGTCTTGCAGTTGCGCATCACGATGTTCACCGCCTCGCGGTTCTCATCCAGGAACACGCACCGGGCCGCGCCGCGGCTCAGCGCCTCGATGCCCAGCTGTCCGCTGCCGGCATACAGGTCCAGCACCCGCGCGCCCGGCAGGTCGAACTGTACAATACTGAACATGGCCTCCTTCACCTGCGAAAGGGTGGGCCGGGTCACGTCCGTCCCGGGCAGGGCTTCCAGACGCCGTCCCCGGGCTTCTCCTGCGATCACGCGCATGATTTGACCTCCTTCTGGTCGGCCGGGCGCGCTCGCATAGCCTCGCCCGGCGCTGCATATCCTCTTCTGGTTCTTCTTATTATCATCAAACCGTGCATTCTTGTCAAGTACCGGGGCGCATTGCACGCCCGGAGGCTTTGTGCTACAATCAGAGTATCGCACAGGCGCCGGGCATTTTGCGGCGCATTTTGGACCAAAGGAGAGTATTTTTATGAACGTTCTGCTCATCAACGGCAGCCCCCACGAAAAGGGCTGCACCTACACCGCCCTGTCCCTGATCGCCGGGGAGCTGAACAAGGCCGGTATCGACACCGAGATCCTGCACGTCGGCGGCAAGCCGGTGGGCGGCTGCATCGGCTGCGGCGGCTGCCGCAGCGGCAATGGCTGCGTGTTCGGCGGCGTGGTCAACGAGGCCATTGAAAAGGCAAAGACCGCCGACGGCTTCGTGTTTGGCAGCCCAGTGCACTACGCCTCGGCTTCCGGCAACATGACCAGCTTCATGGACCGGCTATCCTATGCAGGCGGCAAATATCTGGCCTACAAACCCGCCGCCATCTGCTGCTCGGCCCGCCGCGCCGGCACCACCACCACACTGGACCAGCTGGTCAAGTACCCGCAGTTCTTCCACATGCCGCTGGTCAACGGCTCCTACTGGGCCATGGTGCACGGCTCCAATGCCGAGCAGGTGCTGCAGGACGCCGAGGGCTGCGCCGTGATGCAGGAGCTGGGCCGCAACATGGCCTGGCTGCTGCACTGCATCGAGGCCGGCAAGGCTGCCGGGTTCGACCACCCGCAGAACCCGCCCCGCCCCATGACGAACTTCATCCGCTGAGCAGTATGCTCCCCCATTCCGGGGGAGCATTTGTTGTTTTGGGCAGCACTCTTCCCCGTCTGCCGCCAAAAAGGTGTGCAAAAAGGGCGGGAGGTGCTTTTTTCGTTCATAACTTTGTGCTACTATAAGAAGTAAAGTAACTTTGCTATGGACGGAGACCCGACTATGGAACACTACGACTGGAACGACGGCTGGCTGTTTTGCCCCACCTTCGACCCCGCGCTGGTGCGCCCGGAATGCACCGGACTGGAGCTGGAGTCGGTGCGCATCCCGCACACGGTCAAGGCCCTGCCCTACAACTATTGCAACGAGAACGACCACCAGCGCCTGTGCGGCTACCGCCGGGAGTTCTTTGCCCCTGCCGAGTGGGCAGGCCGCACCGTCCTGCTCACCTTCGGAGCCATCGCCCACGACGCCACCGTGTTCTGCAACGGGCGGCGGCTGTTCCACCACGGCTGCGGCTACACCGCCTTTACGGTGGACCTGACCAGCGCCCTGCATCTGGGCAAGAAGAATGTCGTGGCTGTGCGCTGCGACAGCCGCGAGGACCTGAACATCCCGCCTTTCGGCGGTTCCATCGACTACCTGACCTACGGCGGCATCTACCGTGCCGTAAGTCTGGACATCAAGGAGCCCGCCTACCTGCGGGATGTGTTCGTGGAGGCCCGGGCCGAAGGCGACTTTCGCATTTACACCGCCACGGTGGGCGAGACGGTGGGCTGCACCCTGCAGGCCGAGATCCGCAGCCCCGCCGGAAGCCGGGCCGTCTACCGTGGGGAACTTGCCCTGCCCATCACCGGCACCCTGAACGGGGTGCATCCGTGGAGCATTGAGCACCCCACCCTGTACACTCTTACCGTAAAGCTCATCCGTCCCGGCACCAGCGGTCTGCCCGACCGGGTGCTGGACGAAAAGACGGTCCGGTTCGGCTTCCGCACGGTCCAGTTCGTGGCCGGTGGCCTGTACCTGAACGGCCAGCGGGTGGTGCTGCGGGGCATCAACCGGCACCAGAGCTACGCCTATCAGGGCTACGCCATGCCGGACAGCCTGCAGCGGCTGGATGCCCAGTTCATCAAAAAGGACCTGGGCTGCAATGCCGTGCGCACCAGCCACTACCCCCAGAGCCCGGCCTTCCTGGATGCCTGCGACGAGCTGGGCCTGCTGGTGTTCACCGAAATGCCCGGCTGGCAGCACATCGGCGACGAAGCCTGGAAGGCGCAGGCCCTGCAGAACTGCCGGGAGATGGTGTGCCAGTGCCGCAACCATCCCAGTGTGTTTTTGTGGGGTGCACGGGTCAACGGTAGCCCCGATGATGAAGCCTTTTACAAGCGCACCAACGAGGCCATCCATCGGCTGGACCCCACCCGCCCCACGGCGGGTGCCCATATCCGCCGCCGCGAGCAGCTGCTGGAGGATGTGTACGCCTACAACGATTATTCCTACCGGGGCCGAGGCCCCGCCTGTGAGGCCCGCGCCTCCGTCACCCCGGACATCCGCAAGGGCTACCTCATCAGCGAGTTCGGCGGGCAGAACTTCCCGGCCAAGCCCTTTGACGATGAGGCCCACCGGCTGGTGCAGGCCCTGCATTTTGCCGCCGTGCTCAACGATTCCATTGCCCAGCAGGGCGTGGCCGGCAGCTTTGGCTGGTGCCTGGCCGACTACAACACCCACCGGGAATTCGGCAGCGGCGACCGCATCTGCTACCACGGCGTGATGGATCTGTTCCGCAACCCGAAACTCTCCGCCGCCGTGTACGCCAGCCAGAAAACGCCCCGCGCTCCTTCGGACATCGTGCTGGAAGTCTCTTCCGCCATGGCACTGGGGGACCTGCCTGGCGGGGTACCGGGGGCCTGCTGGGTGTTCACCAACGCCGAGAGCGTGCGTCTGTACCGCGGCAATGACTTCGTGGCCGAATTTGCCCCCGACCGGCGCGGCCGGTTTGCGGCGCTGCCGCACCCACCCATTGAGATCAACGACTTTGTGGGTTCCCTGCTGGAAAAGTATGAGGGGATGGACCATGCTTCTGCCTTGCAGGCAGCTGCCATCCTGAACGAGCTGCGCCGGGACGCCATGGAGCCTTCGCCCCTGTCCCGGGCACGGATGCTCTCGCTGCGGCTGGGCTGGAACGATGTGCTGCGGATGTACTACAAGTACATCGGCGTGCTGGGCAGCCCCGCCGCCGAATACCGCTTTGAGGCCGTCTGGCACGGCCGGGCGGTGCGCACCGTGGTGCGGGAGCCGGTGCAGAGCGTCCGGCTGGAATGCGTGGTGCACAACCCCATCCTGACCGACGGCCCCACCTGGGACTGTGCCGCTGTCAGCCTGCGCGCCATCGACCAGAACGGCAACCTGCTGCCCTACTGCGGCGAGGCCGTACAGCTGCGCACCGAGGGCCCCGTGAAGATCCTGGGGCCTGCCGTCGTACCGCTGCGGGGCGGCATGGGCGGCACCTATCTGGCCACCACCGGCGAGGCCGGGCGGGCCGTGCTGCACTGCCGCATGGAGGGCGCGCTGGACACCGAAGCCTATCTGACCATCCGCTGCCGGGAGTAAAATCCGGTCCCTTTCATGATAGATTTGCAGTCTGTTCAAAGTTTTATCATGGATGACTGGTATGCTAAAAGCAAGGAACACCACGGCAGCGCTCAGCCGCTGTTTTGACAACGAAAAGGACTTGATCGTATGAGAGAAAAATTCCGTCAGTTCATGGTCGGCCGCTACGGCACCGATGGCTTGAATCAGGCTCTGAGCATTGCCTCCATCGTGATGCTGCTCATCTCCCTGCTCACCCGCATCAGCCTGTTCACCTGGCTGGGTCTGGTGCTGCTGATCCTCTGCTATTACCGATCCCTGAGCCGCAATATCTCCAAGCGCACCGAGGAGAACTACCGCTACTACACCCTGAAAGATCGGGTGGAGGGCAAGTTCCGCGGTCTGAAAGATCAGTGGGCCAACCGCAAGCTCTACCACTACTACCGCTGCCCCAAGTGCCGCCAGAAACTTCGGGTGCCCCGGGGCCGTGGCCGCATCCAGATCTCCTGCCCCCGCTGCGGCACCCAGTTCATCAAAAAGAGCTGAGCCATGTTTGGATATGTGATCCCGAACCACACCGCCCTCTCCCCGGAGGCGCAGGCGCGCTACCGCACCGCCTACTGCGGGCTGTGCCGCCGTATCGACGCGCTGCACGGGCTGCGGGGGCGGTTTACGTTGAGCTACGATCTCACCTTTCTGGACCTGCTGCTGTGCAGCCTGTATGAGGGCGAGAGCGAACTTTCCACCGGATGCAGCCGCTGCCCGGTGCACCCGCTGCACGGCGTGAACTGGCGGTCCAGCGGCCCCACCGACTACTGTGCCGACCTGAGCGTGGCGCTGCATTACTACAATGCCGAGGACAAATGGAAGGATGACCACAACCTGCTGGGCCTCGGCTATGAAAAACTGCTGTCCGGCTGCCGCACCGACGCCGAAGCCCGCTGGCCCCGGCAGTGTGCTGCCATCCGCAGCTGTCTGGCCCGGCTTGCAGAATACGAAGCCGCCGGCAGCGAGGACCTGGACACCGTGTCCGGCTGCTTTGGCGAGCTGATGGCCGAATTGTTCGACTACAAGCAGGACCACTGGTCGCCGGAGCTGCGCAGCCTGGGCTTCCATCTGGGCAAGTTCATCTATCTGATGGACGCCTACGACGATCTGGCCCGCGACAAGCGGAAGGGCGCCTACAATCCCCTCAAAACCATGAGCGAGCAGCCCGGCTACGAGGAAGAGATGCGGGAAATTTTTGAGTTGCTGCTGGCACGCTGTGCCAAACGTTTTGAGCGCCTGCCCTGCGTGGAGGACGCTGACCTGCTGCGCAACATCCTGTATTCCGGCGTATGGCTGAAGTACAACTGCAACAATGCAAAGCGCTCCGGCCGGGATGCCGAAGCATCCACTTGATTTTTCCACGACGATACGGTAGACTATAGAGTATTGTGCGGCATTGCGGCCGCGCGAAATGAGACGTGAGGAAGTATATCCATGAGAGATCCGTATGAGGTGCTGGGCATTCAGCGCGGCGCAAGCGACGAAGAGATCAAAAAAGCATACCGCGCCAAATGCAAGCGCTGGCACCCCGATTTGAACCCCAACGACCCCACCGCCGAGGAGCACTTCAAGGAGGTGCAGGCCGCCTACGATGCCATCACCAAGGGCGAGACCGGCCCCCAGATGGGCGGCAATCCCTATGGCGGCTACCGTCAGCAGAGCTATGGCGGCTCCCAGCAGGGCTACAGCCAGCAGAACTACGGGTTTGACGGCTTCGATGGTTTTGACCCCTTCGGGTTTGGCTTTGGGTTCAACGGCTACAGCCAGCAGAGCGGTGCCAGCTACAGCGGCAGCGATTCGCCCGAGATGCAGGCAGCCCGCAACTTTGTGGTGAATGGCCGCTACGCCGAGGCACGCCGCGTGCTGGACGGCATGACCGCCCGCAATGCCCGGTGGTACTATCTTTCCTCGCTGGCCAATCAGGGCCTGGGCAACAGCATCGACGCGCTGCAGGATGCCCGCCGCGCCGTGCAGCTGGACCCCAACAACACCGAGTACCGGATGCACCTGCAGCGGCTGCAGAACCCCGGCCGCACCTACCGCACCCAGACCACCTACGCCCAGCCGGGCGGCATCATGCGCTGGTGCTGGAGCATGATCCTGCTCAACCTGCTGTGCAACTGCTGCTGCGGCGGCTGGGGCTTCGGCTGGGGCTTCGGCCCGCGCTACGGCTTCCGCGGATAACAAAACATATAAAACACAACAGCCTCCCTTTGCCCTTGTACCGGGCAGCGGGAGGCTGTTTTTGATCTGTTACAACACTGACAAAAAAACGCCCCGAAGCATTTCTGCTTCAGGGCGTTTGAGCTGGAGCTGCTATCCAGATTCGAACTGGAGACCTCATCCTTACCAAGGATGCGCTCTACCAACTGAGCTATAGCAGCACAATCACAGCTCAATTATAATACCATAAACTCTGCCGCATTGCAAGAGTCTTTTGCAAAAAAATCTGGCATTTTGCGTTTTTTCTGCCCAGATACAGAAAAACGGCTGCCGTTTTCCACGGCAGCCGTCTGCATTGTTGAAAACATCACTCGATAAGGCCGTTCAGCAGAGCCAGGCACTTGCGGCTGTGCAGCTTGCGGATAGCCTTTGCCTCGATCTGGCGTACGCGCTCACGGGTAACGCCGAAGTCACGGCCCACCTCTTCCAGCGTGCGGGGACGGCCATCGTCCAGACCAAAGCGGAGACGGATGACCTTCTCTTCACGGGGAGTCAGGCTCTTGAGAGCCTGATTGATCTGCTGGGCCACCATAGCGCGGTCAGCAGCCTTGCCGGGAGCCTCGGCATTCTCGTCGGCAACGAAATCGCCCAGAGAGGAATCCTCTTCCTCGCCCACGGGGCTCTCAAGGCTGGCGGGCTCCTGTGCCATGCGCTGGATCTCACGCACACGCTCGACGCTCATGTCCATGGCCTTTGCCAGCTCTTCCGGGGTGGGCTCGTGGCCGTTCTGGTAGACCAGCTGGTTCGTGGCCTGACGCATCCGGTTGATGGTCTCGACCATATGCACCGGGATACGGATGGTACGGGCCTGGTCGGCGATGGCGCGGGTGATGGCCTGACGGATCCACCAGGTCGCATAGGTGGAGAAGCGGAAGCCGCGGTCGCAGTCGAACTTCTCAGCCGCCTTGATGAGGCCGATGTTGCCCTCCTGGATGAGATCGAGGAAGGCCAGATTGTGGCCCACATGCTTCTTGGCGATGGAGACCACCAGACGGAGGTTCGCTTCGCTCAGGCTGCGGCGGGCGTTCAGGCCGTCGCGGCGGGTCTTCAGCAGCTCCTGACGGCGCTCCTCGGTCAGGGGGCCGTTCTCCACAGCCTCCATGGCCTCTTCCTCAGCAGCCTTTTCCTCGGCGTCCTCGCTGGGCTTCTCGTTGCCCTCTTCGTCAATATCCTCGGTGTAGCTGCGGCTGTTCTCATCCTCCTCGAACGAGAAGCGGGCGCTGTTCTTCTTGATGTACTCGGTCGCACCGTACTTCTGGCGGTCGGCCTGCAGGATGTGGGCAGCCTCGGCACCGGCGTGGATGCGCTTGCTCAGATCAACTTCCTGTTCCGCGCTCAGCAGAGGGATCTGGCCGATCTGCTTGAGGTAGTTCTTGACGGGGTCGTCCAGCAGCTCATCCATCGCAGCCTTCAGGTCGGCAGGGTTCTCCTCGGCGGCCTCTTCCTCGTCGTCGCCGCCCAGACCCAGCTCGTCGCTGTTGTTCTCGGCGTTCTCCACCTCGGCGATGATGCTGTCCACGTCCAGATTCACATCGGCGTCGGCCTCATCCTCGATGATCTTGATGCCGCGCTCTTCAAGGAGCGTATAGAGCGTTTCCACATCCATCCTGCACTGTGCGGCCAAAGTTTTGGCCTCCTGTGCCGACAGGGTGCCTTCGCCTTTCGTCAACAGTTCCTTCAAAGTCATGCCCATTTCGCTCTCTCCTTCTCACTGCGGGGGAAGCGCCCCGCAAGTGAACTTGTCTCATAGTTTCGGCCTTGATGCATAGAAGTTGTTTTCATGGCCAGAGTGTGCCGGATGGCCGTAGATTTTTGCCCGCAGACAAGGCGATTTTCCGCAGCAATCCTGACGGATTGCAAGGGAAAGCAACGCAGTATGCAGACAAAAATGCCGGCCAGACGGTGTGCAATGGCTGTGAAAACAGCTTCTTAGATCACAAGACCTCCGTTGACGCCGAACACCTGGCCGGTGATGTAGCCGGCGTCTTCTCCGGCGAGGTACAGCAGAAGCTTTGCCACCTCTTCGGCGGTGCCGAGACGGCCCACAGGGGTCTCTTCGGCCAGCGCCGCTTTGTCCTCAGCAGTGAACGAAGCCATCATATCGGTGTCGATGACGCCGGGGGCCACACAGTTCACGGTAATGCCGCTGGGACCTTCTTCTTTTGCCAGTGCCTTGGTCAGGCCGATGAGGCCCGCTTTGGCGGCGGAATAGTGTACCTCGCAGCTGCCGCCGGTCTGGCCCCACATGCTGCTCACGGTGAGGATACGGCCCGCTTTGCGGCGTATCATCCCGGGCAGGGCCAGCTGGCAGAGGTTGAACGCACCGGTCAGGTTGACGTCCAGCATCCGCTGCCACTCTTCCGGCGTGATGTCGGTGAACAGCTTTTGCTGGGCGATACCCGCGTTGCTCACCAGCACATCCACCCGGCCCAGCGCCTGCTCAGCGGCGCGGAAGGCCAGCTCACAGCTGGCCCGGCTGGCCACATCACACTGGACGGCCAGTACGCCCGGCAGCTCTTTTTGCAGGGCTGCGGCGGCCTCGGCGTTGGTGTGGTAGAACACTGCCACCCGGTAGCCCGCCGCATAGAATGCGCGGGCTGCTGCTGCGCCGATGCCCCGGTCGCCGCCCGAGATGAGGACGGTGCGGCCCTTCGCCGCCGGGGCAGTGCTCTGGGGCTCTGCCGCAGGTTCCGGCTCGCGTTCCGGTCCCGATGCTGGTGTGTTCTCCGGCGCAGCGCTGACCGGCATTTCCCTCGTTTCCTGCACCGGCGGTGCGGCCACAGCCGCTTCTTCCGGCTCGGGCAGGGTCGGCCTGCGCTGTTCTTTCTTCGGCCCGGCGTCTGCAAGGTCAAATGTCAGCTCAAATTCGTCGTTGTACAAGAGTCAAACCCTCCTGTCCACTATTTTCGGCCGCAGCGCCTCTTCGTGTCAAAGCCTCTGCGGCGGGAAAGGAAACAGCTTCCCCCACCCCGCCGGAGCTGCGCTCTGCTCACTTTTTCCGGTCTAGGCCGGCTCTGCGGCGCGCCCGGCGGCATTTGTGTGGTTTCGACAAGTTTCCATTGAATAATATAGCACAATCGGGCGAAAAAATAAAGTGGTCACCGGTGATTTTTTCACGCAGTTCCCACTTTTTTCACAGATTCAGGGGTTCACGGGCGGCTTCCAGCGGGGCTTTGCGGCCCGCCTGGCCCGCAGTGAAACGAAAAATTCCTGCAAAAGCTGCTGTGCCTCATCGGCCCGCAGCCCCTTTTCGATGACGGGGTGATGGTTGAAGGGCTGGGCGAAGAGGTCTATCACCGAGCCGCAGCAGCCCGCCTTGACGTCGGCGGCGCCGTACACCACCCGCTTGATGCGGCTGTTGATGATGGCGCCGCTGCACATGGGGCAGGGTTCCAGCGTCACGAACAGCTCACACTGCCACAGCCGCCAGCCGCCCAGCTTTTTGCAGGCCGCGTCGATGGCCAGCAGCTCAGCGTGGTGGAGGGCGTTTTTCTCCGTCTCGCGGGTGTTGTGGGCGGCGGAGATGATCTCTCCGTCCTTCGCTACTACCGCACCCACCGGCACTTCGCCCAGCGCAGCGGCCTTCCGGGCCTCTTCCAGCGCCGCGCCCATCAGCTCAAAATCGGTCATCCCATTCCCCTTTCTGCCAGCCGTGCGGCAAACACGAGGCAGTTATTTATAATATGTAACGCGCTGCCGGGCCATACGCTCTTCGCTTTCTGGGCCGCCCAGCCGAAGATGAGCCCCATGCCCAGCGCATAGGCCCGGGCCGTCCAGCTGCCGTGCAGAGCCGCAAAAATCACCGCCTGCACCACCACAGCCCCCGCACCGCCCAGCGGCTGCAAAAGATAGAGCGCCCCGCCCCGGAAGGCAAGCTCTTCTGCCAGAGGGGTCACAAGGCAGATGCGCAGCGCAGCCCACGCGAGGGCCGCGCCCTCGGGCAGAGCCGTCTTTTCCGCCGGGAGCAGCAGCTGTGCTCCCGCCGCCAGCAGCCCCCAGAGCACGGCCGCCTCGGCCAGGACCCGGCACTGAGCCGGAAAAGACGGCTTTTCCGTTTCCCTTATCAGTCTTTTCACGGCGCACCCTCCCGTCGGCGGACATTGTACCATACTGCCGCCCCGTTTTGCAAGCAGTTTTTCGTTCATTCGAAGAAATTTCACTCAAAAGATTGACATTCCGCCCAGCGTTCTGGTATACTTTGTACGACTTTTTTATGGATTTGTCGTTTTACCAAAGACACACGATGAACGCACCCATGGAGGTACGAACTATATGATACGCATTCTTACCGATTCCGCATCCGACATCCTGCCCGCCGAGGCCGCGCAGCTGGGTGTGGACGTCATCCCCCTCAACGTCACCCTCGAGGACGGCACCGTCATCCGGGACGGCGTGGACCTGACTCCCAGCGAGTACTACGAGCACATGGCCGGCTGCAAAAAGCTGCCCACCACCAGCCAGCCCAGCCCTGAGCTGTTCGAAAAGTTCTACGCCGAGGCTGCTGCCGCCGGAGACGAGGTCGTGGGCATCTTCCTGTCCCATGAGCTGTCCGGCACCTATCAGTGTGCGAAGCTGGCCGCAGACCTGGCCAACGTGGACAACGTCTTCTTCGTGGACAGCACCAATGTCTGCCTCGGCGAGGGTCTGCTGGTGCGTCTGGCCGCACACCTGCGGGATGAAGGCAAATCTGCCGTCCAGATCGCCGCCACCCTCGAGCACGCCAAGGAGCACCTGCACCTCGTCGCCGCCATCGACGACCTGAAGTATCTGCGCAAGGGCGGCCGTCTGCCCGCCGCCGTCGCCGTGGCCGGCGGGATGCTGGGCATCAAGCCCCTCATCACCATCAAGGAGGGCAAAGTCGCCATGGCCGGCAAGGCCCGGGGTCTGCCCGGCGCATACGTCGCCCTCTTCAAGAAGATAGAGGAGCTGGGCGGCGTCAACCCCCGTTTCCCCTCTCTGGCCGGTTACACCATCAGCACCCGCGAGGTGAACCCCATCCAGACCTATCTGGTGGACAATCTCGGCCTTCCCGAGCCGCTGGTGCGCCAGATCGGCTGCGTCATCGGCACCCACGCCGGTCCCGGTGCGTTTGGTCTGGCCTTCTTCGATAACGGGCTGGTCATCGACTGATAGGATATGAAAAAAGGCTGCTGTGCAGACGCACAGCAGCCTTTTTTCGTTTTTACTTACAGCATATCCGTGATGAGCTTGCCCAGCAGGAGCACCAGCACCACGAGCATCATGGGGCGGATGAACTTTGCGCCCTTTTTCAGGGCGAAGTGAGAGCCGATGATGTTGCCGACGATGTTGCTGATGGCGCAGGGGATGCCCACCGGAAAGACCACCAGCCCGCTGCTCAGATAGGTGAAGAGGCTGGCGTAGTTGCTGGCGAGGTTGAGCACCTTGGCGTTGCCGTTGGCGGTGCGCAGGTCGAAGCCCATCAGGCTGGTGAAAGCGATGATGGCAAAGGTCCCGGTGCCAGGCCCCACCATGCCGTCGTACAGACCGATGCCAAAGCCGATGCCCAGGGCCAGCAGGGCCTTTTTCAAATTCAGGGAGCCGTCGTCCCGGTTCTCGTCCGGGAGGTTGCGACGCCACAGGATGATGACCGCCGCAATGGGCAGGATGATGAACATCATCATCTGCAGCACCTCATCGCTGAGCATCAGGACGATGTGTGCGCCCAAGGCACTGCCCGCAAAGCTGCCGATGGCGGCGAGGATGCCCACCTTGATGTTCATCGCGCCGTTCTTGAAGAAACTGGCCGTGGCGAACGTCGTGCCGCAGGCGGCGCTGAATTTGTTGGTGGCGTAAGTATAGTGAGGCGGCAGGCCCGCGAAGAGATAGGCCGGCAGGCTGATGAGCCCGCCGCCGCCCGCTGCCGAATCCACAAAACCCGCAAAGCCGGTCATGAACACCAGAAATGCCATCATCGGCAGGCTGATTTGAATACCCATTGCTATGATTCCCCTTAATATTCCTATTTCTTCCACGATTTTACTTGTACAGCTCACCCTCGCAGGCCAAAATCTGGTCGAGTATCATCCGGGACACCCGGGCGCCGTAGACCATGGAGGGATGGTCATTGTACTCGATGATGTCGTGGAAGTCCTTGTTCATCAGGACGATGACATACTCGCCGTAGGGGGTGTGGACGATGCCGCCGTCGTTGCGGCAGGCGTTCATGCTGCCGCTCTTGCTGGCCACCCAGATGAGTTCCGGCTCGCCGGTCTCCTCGCAGTCGAGATAGAACTGAGGGAAGTCATGGGTCAGCATGGTATTGTAGTGCTGCTGACGGAAGATGGCCAGCATCTCAGCGCTGGCCTCAGCGCTGACGAGCGTTCCCTTTGCCACCTGCGCAAACAGCGAGGCGTAGTCCCGGGGCGTCGTGGTGCCGAGGTCGTCGTAAATATCAAAGTGGAGCGGGTTGTGCAGGACGGTGTGGGCAAAGCCCATCTCCCGGATGCAGGCGTTGATGGTGTCCAGTCCCAGATAGTCGATGACCATGTTGGTGGCGATGTTGTCGGAGCAGATGATCATCATGGTGGCGGCGTCTTTAACTTTCAGACTTGCGCCTACGCCCAGCGCCCGGAGCATACCGGAACCGTCCACAAAGTGCTCGGGCTTGTAAGTGATTTTTTCCTCGAGGCTGGCTTTGCCCCGGCTGGCCTGCAGATACAGGGCTGCGAGGATATATGCCTTGATGGTGGAAGCCGTCTCAAATTCCTCGTCAGCGCCGACTTCGACCGTGTGGCCGTGCAAATCGTCCACAAAGACGCTCATCTTGCCCTGATAGGAATACAGCTCGGCGGCAATACGCTTTTCCAGCGTCATGTTTTTATCCATTTTGGAATCTCCCTGTCGTTTTATACATTATTTAGAGGTTTTCTTCGAAGAACCGCCGGGCGTTGCGGTAGAAGATGGCCTCCACCTCGTCCTCGGTGAAGCCCTCGCGGCGGAGTGCGTCGGCCAGCAGCGGGAGCTTGGAGCAGTTGTCCATTTCCAGCTTGCCGCCGATGCCGTCGAAGTCACTGCCCAGACCGATGATCTCAATCCCGCCCACCTGCTTGAAGTGGGCCGCGTGCTTTGCCATCAGGGCCGTGGTGCTGCGGCAGAGCTTTTCTTCGGGCTGGTTGTCGAGGAAGCCGCTGCAGTAGTTCAGACCCACCAGGCCGCCCTTGTTGGCGAGAGCGCGGATCATCTCGTCGGTGAGGTTGCGGCAGTGGGGTGCGAGGGCGCGGCAGTTGGAGTGGCTGGCCGCAAAGGGGCGGGTGGAGTGCTCCACAATGTCCCAGAAGCCCTTGTCGGACAGGTGGCTCACATCTGCGATGATGTGCAGACGCTCCATCTCAGCCAGGAACTCGAAGCCCTTTTCTTTCAAGCCCGTCTCGGTGTTGGGGGTGCAGGGCCAGATGTTGTGGCCCCCGCCGGGGACGACGTTGGGGCTGGCAAGCTCGTTCTCGTGGTTCCAGGTCAGGGTCATCATGCGGACGCCCAGCTCGTACATCCGGCGCAGCACGCCGATGCTGCCCTTGCAGCAGCCGCCCTCTTCGATGGTGAGCATTCCGCTGATCTTGCCCTCAGCGGCGTTTTTTCGGATGTCAGAGGGTCGATATACCGGAGCAATATCCTCCGGGTATTTTTCCATGATGCGTTTGAAGACGTCGATCTCTTCCAGCGCCGTCACCAGCGGGTCGGCACCGGGGGTCTTGTCGCCCAGATTGACAAAGGCGGCGAAGCACTGCAGCATATAGTCGCCCTTTTTCAGTTTCTGCAAGTCGATATGCAGATCATTCTGCGCAAAGCTCTTGGGCGTACCCGCCTTTTCGGCGTAGCGCAGCTCACTCAGGGTGTCACAATGTAGATCAAAGACTTTCATGGTTATCTCCTTTTAGAAAATACTCCCCACCGCATACAAACACTTCACCAGATCCTCCCGATACAGCGGATCGCTCGACTCAAGGCTGTTGATGACCACACCGCCGCTGACGGCGGCACCGGTGGAGTGGATATACCGCCCTTCGCCCAGATAAAGCGCCACATGGCCGGGGAAGAAGAGAGCATCGCCGGGCTTTTTGTTCTCGAAGGCCACCTCATGCATCGGCCAGCCCTCGATGATCTTTGCGTCGCGGTAGATGAGCACACCACACTGCATATAGGCGCTGCTGACAAGGCCTGAGCAGTCGATGCCCCGGCCCGACTTGCCGCCCCAGCGGTACTCGGTACCCATATACTTTTTTGCCTGCTCACAGACAGCGGCCCGGAAAGCATCTTCGCTGCCGCCGTACCAGTGTGCCACAGCTTCCGGCACGAGCTTGTCTGCCGTCGTGTCCAGCGTCTCGGCCAGCGCGTCATTGAAAGCAAGGCCCTCTCTCTGGGAGAAGACCGCCGTCATCTCATATTTCACCGGCTCCAGCGCCACGTCCCGGACATAGCCCGTCTGGCCATCCGTCAGCAGGACTTTCCCCCAGCCCTTGTGGGCCTCGACCTCTTCGGCGGTCTCAGGCTGGCGACGGAGAACGCCTCCCCGCTCCAATTCCATCATCCGGACGCCCTGCACCTTGGGCAGGTTGAGGACATCCGTAGCGCGGCCCACGAGAACGAGGTCTGCCCCCAGATACTCCCACAGCTCCTCCTCGCGGACAAACTGCAATTCCCGCTGATCCACATAGCCATGGTACCCGTAAAAGCTGACCACTTCGGCCACATCGGGCGGCAGCTGGACGCCCGCAGCGGTCACGCCGCCGGGCGCAGTCCGCACCTGACAGGCCTGCCCATACAGGCCCTCATCTCCAATAGTGGAGACAAGACCCGCCTCACCCTCTTTGATGGTCTGGGGCAGGTCGTAAATGGTGCCTACCGGCACCGAAAACAATGCGTATTTCATGGTTCGCTCCCTTCCAGCAGCTGCAGCAGCTCATCCGGCCGCATCGAGAGGATGGCACCATCGGCGGTGCCGGTCACGGTGTCGGCCAGCGACTGCTTGGCCTGCTGCAATTCCACGATTTTTTCTTCAATGGTATCCTGTGCAATGAGCTTATACACCTGCACCGGGTTCTGCTGGCCGATGCGGTAGGCGCGGTCGGTGGCCTGATTCTGGGCGGCGACGTTCCACCATGGGTCGTAGTGGATGACGATGTCCGCCGCCGTCAGGTTAAGGCCGGTGCCGCCGGCCCGCAGTGAGATGAGGAAAACGCTCACCTCTCCCCCGTTGAACCGCCGGACCAGCTCCGCCCGGACGGGCTTCGGCGTCGAGCCCTGCAGCGTAAAGTGGCTGATGCCCTCGGCGTCCAGACGCTTTGCCAGCAGCTCGAGCATCGAGGTGAACTGGCTGAACAGCAGGATGCGGTGGCCGCCCTCCACAGCGCTGGAGACAAGCTCCGCGCAGGCGTCCAGCTTGGCACTGCCACCCTCCCAGTTGTCTGCGATAAGGCGCGGGTCGCAGCAGATCTCCCGCAGCCGCATGAGGACGGCGAACACCGCCATCTTGTCCTCGGGCTTTGCGGCCTGCAGCTTCTCCCGGGCGTCCACCACAGCGGCCAGATAGAGCTTGCGCTGCTCCTCTTCCAGCTCGATGCGGTAGACATTCTCGGTCTTGGGCGGCAGCTCCTTCAGCACATCCGACTTCATGCGGCGGAGGATGAAGGGGCCGGTCAGCTGATTGAGACGCCGCACGGCGGTCTGGTCTTCCTCCTGCACGATGGGCTTCTCGAACCGGCTGCAAAAGCTCTTGTAGGGCGGCAGATAGCCCGGCATCAGGAAGGAGAAGATGCTCCACAGCTCGCCCAGCCGGTTCTCCACCGGCGTACCGGTGAGGGCGAATCGCACCAGGCTGCGCACTTTGCAGACGGCCTTGTATTTCTGGGTGGTGTGGTTCTTGATGGCCTGCGCCTCGTCGAGGATGCAGGCATAAAACTCCTGCCCCTCGTAAAGCGCCTCGTCACGCCGCAGCAAATCGTAGCTGGTCACCACGAGGTCGGCGGCGGGCCAGCTCTCAGCCAGCTCGGCGCGGTGGGCGGCGTCGCCATCCACCACCACGCAGGAGAGTTCGGGCGTGAATTTCTGACACTCCTCGGCCCAGTTCAGCACCAGCGAGGCCGGGCAGACGATGAGGCTGGGCAGAGTCTGGCCGTTCTGCTTCATGGCCAGCAGGTAGCTCAGCACCTGCACCGTCTTGCCCAGGCCCATATCGTCGGCGAGGATGCCGCCCATACCGTAACCGTCCAGCGTCCGCAGCCAGCGGTAGCCGTCCCGCTGATATTTGCGCAGAGTCTTTTGCAGGGAGGCAGGCGGGGCATACTCGCTGTCCTTGACGGCGTGGAAGCTCCGGCTGATGCGCCGGAAGGCATCATCCCGGTTGAAGCGCACACCGGTCTGGCCCGACAGCGCCCAGTCGAGGCTGGGCGCACGGTAAAGCGGAAGCTGCGCATGGTTCTGGCCCAGCTTTGCGCCGGAGAGCTCCAGCGTTTCGTTCAGTTCGTCCAGCACTTCCAGCGAGTCATCCAGCCGCAGCAATCGGCCATCCCGCAGGCGGTGGTAGCGCTTTTTCTGGTGAAGCGACTTGAGCAGAGCTTTCAGCTCGCTCACCGGGAATTCGCCAGTGTCCACCTCCAGATCAAGCACACTGCCCTGTACCGACACACCCACCGAGATTTTCGGCGGGGCAGCCTGCAAGTCGCGGAATGCATCGCTGAGGTAGACTTCGCCCTCCGCCAGCAGGGCAGGCACACCCTCTTCAAGAAAAGTAACAAGGGTATCCTCGTCGTCTGTGCCATATTCGGCGGGGCTGGTGTCGGTCTGCTGGGTCAGATAAGTTTGGAGCAGCCGCCCGGCCCGACGCTCTGCGCGGGCGTCCCTCAATAAATCGGTCGGGGCCGCAAAAGGCGTCACCCTGTCTTCCCCATACAAAAATTCCGGGTGGGCGCGGACAGACCCCATGTGGGGCGCATCCAGATAAAACTGCACCACCGGCTCCAGCGGGATCTGATTCAAAAGCAGCCGGTCAGGGTCGTCGATGGTGATCTTCCGGCCCAGCTCCGGCAGCACAAAGCTGCAAAACGACACGGCATCCTTGCTGGTGAAAAAGAGTCCGCTGCCACAGAGGGCGTTCAACGCGGGCAGCAGACGGGCCGCTTCGGCTCGTTCCAGCTTCCAGATGGTGTCTTCATTATAAAGGTAGCTGTAGTCGAGGCCCTGCAATGCGTACAGACTGGGCTCCACCACGATGTGTACGCCGCCCCTCTTCTTCTCGACCCGCAGCGTCAGCGCGGGCAGACCCTTTCGCAAGGCGTAACCGCCCACCTCGCCCCTCGGCTCATATAATACCACCAGTTCATCCAGTAGCTCACCCGACAGCGGCACACTTCCAGCGGGGCCATTTGCGATGCTGCGGGTCGGGCGGCCTGTGGCGGCTTCCACGCTCTTTACCGTGTCCTGCTGGCGACGGAGCAGCGTCAGAATTTTCTGTGCCTCGGAGGTAAAGGCGTCCCAGCGGTGGACAAAGGCCAGCGTTTTGCCGTAGCTGACGCTCCGCTCTTTCTCGATGGCCGTCAGCAGTTCCGGGATGCTTTTTACGACATACTGCCGCCCGCCGTCCGAAATGCGGAGGCGCAGCAGCGGCGGCTGTCCGGAGTAGTCCAGGATGAGCTCCGGTTCCAGTTCCGCGAAGCCTCGCTGCTGGCCGTCCGAGGCCGTCAGACTCTCCACCTCGGCCAGCGCGTCCTCCTGATAAGCCCGGAGAAGCTCCTGCGCCCGCACATCCGAGACAGGTTCATCGCCTCGCCATTTCCTACCGAACAGCATCTCGAGACCGGAGACGTAGCTATCCTTCCGGGCTGCGGCTTCTTTAGCAAATTCTGTCCCGCGCTGCACACCCGGGATGTCCAGCAGTGCCTTCTTTTCCGGTTTTGACTCCGTCTTTTCTTCCGGCTCATCCACCTCATGCAGCAGCAGCGCACCGATGTGCTTGCAGCAGGGACCTTCGCCGTTTTCATTGAAAGGGCAGGTACAGCTGGCGCTGACGAAACTGCCGTTCTGGCGCAGCCACGCCTGGGTCCGGTAGAGGTTCCGGCCGCTGCCCCGCACGTCGGCGCTCAGATGGCGCACGCCGTTCTCCGCCGTCTCACATTCCAGATCCTGCACCCGGTTCTCGTATGCCTTGGCCCGTGCATAGATCGTGCTGCCCAGCAGATAGCGAATCTCTTCTCTGTCCATGTCTCTGCCCTCCCTCTTGCAAGCGTCCTATTGGTTAAGCATACCGCACCCGCCGACCAGATGCAAGAGCTTTGGACGAAAAAAGTCCCACACGCTTTCGCTAAAACGTGTGGGATGCTTTTACAGATTTTCTTTCAGCCAGTTTCCACTCATTTTGTAAAAAATTCTGTCATTGAGCCCTTTACCAAGCACAAGAGAAAACGCCCTAAGATCTCTCTTAGAGCGTTTTGATCAAGTCGGCGACTACCTATTTTCACAAGCCGTTTCCAGCTAACTATCTTGGGCACGAGTGAGCTTAACTGCTGTGTTCGGAATGGGAACAGGTGGAACCTCACCGTCATCGTCACCGACCATATGACTGGCTCAGTATACCATAAGGTCTACTGTTTGTCCAGTATTTCTTGAAGGACGTGCCTTCAAAACTGAATAATCACTGCTTACATTTTTTCGTTGACTCTAAGAGTCTCAAGCGAATTGTGGTCAAGCCCTCGACCTATTAGTACACGCTTGCTGAATGGATCGCTCCACTTACACATCGTGCCTATCAACCTTGTAGTCTTCAAGGGGTCTTACTTGTTTAAAACAATGGGACATCTTATCTTTGGGTCGGCTTCACGCTTAGATGCTTTCAGCGTTTATCCGATCCGTACGTAGTTGCCCAGCTATGCTCCTGGCGGAACAACTGGTGCGCCAGAGGTACGTCCGTCCCGGTCCTCTCGTACTAGGGACAGCTCCCATCAAATATCCTGCGCCCACGACAGATAGGGACCGAACTGTCTCACGACGTTCTGAACCCAGCTCGCGTACCGCTTTA
>ENA-UPTB01000274-UPTB01000274.1-human-gut-metagenome-genome-assembly--contig:-NODE-274-length-57234-cov-16.760782_pt1 | contig 57234 bp, 65 predicted proteins | sample MGYA00250046_ERZ773369 | MGnify/ENA primary metagenome ERZ773369 (study PRJEB29103, sample SAMN06111938) | human gut metagenome | biome: human gut; feature: ankylosing spondylitis patient; material... | reverse complement strand
AATAGTAAACTAATAAGAGTTACAACAAAATTCTTATTCATCATTATACCTTCTTAATATAATCTCCTGAAACCCAACCTGAGGGTGTTTTAGCCCAACCATTTAACCATTGAGTAACAGTAATTCTAGTTCCTTTTAATAATTCACCATTAGCATTGGCATGTTTCTTCCCATCACTAGTTAATTCACTTTTCTTCTTTTGTCTATAGCCAGTTCCTGCCCCTGTACGGACTCTTAAAGCAGAAGCGGTAACTTCATAAGTACCTAATGCTTTTGAGCCACTAGAAGGTTTATTTGAGCTTGTAGAAGATGTTGAGACTTTAGAAGTGTATTCTAATTTAATCCAACCTTCTCCTGTATATCCCCAACCATTAGATTCTTTTGAGATAGTCAAAACAGTTCCGTTTGCATATGCTTTAACTTTAGCCCCAGTAATAGAAGGTTCTTTTCTACAATTAACACCATTACTTGAATTAATTTTTACTTTGTAAGATACTGATGTTGAAGATGGAGCATAAGTAACTCTAGTTGTATATTGTAATGAAATCCAACCATTACCAATATAACCCCATCCATTGTTTTCCTTAGTTACTGTTTTAATTGTACCACAAGCAATAGCACCAACTTTAGCTCCACTTGTAGATGGAGTAGCACGAACATTTAAACCACTTTGAGCAGTAACTTTAATTTGATAATTACATGATGTTCCGCTTGTAGATGGTTGTGGAGTAGAAGTGTTAGTTGCTTCTTGAACCTTACCACCTAATTTAGAAACAAAATTAGACCACCTATTGCCACTTCTAAATGAAGCGCTTGGACATGCTTTCCCATTTACATCATAATGTCTTACAACATGGTTTGCATCAACACCATATTTTTTCATTAAGTATTTAACTAATTCAATTGCATTGTTTTCAGTTGTTTCGCTTACTTCACTATTGCCACTTGTACACATTTCAATAGAAATAGAATTTGAATTTGTACAAATTTGATAAAGCGGATGATGATTACTTTGAGTACCACCACCAACCGACCAAGCAACATAATTATCTTGTACCGATTGATAGATACTTGTTTCATCTACAAAATAATGTGCAGAAGCTTGTCTATTAATAGAAGTGTGAAAATACTTAGCATTTGCCAATGCAGTATCTTTACTATTTCCAGTATAATGCAATACAATATATTTAATATTTGATGTATTTCTTTTTCCACCATAATATCCAACTTTACATGGATAACTTTGATTAATTTCTAACATAATAAATTCCTCCTTTAAAGTAAATTAGGGGATATTTATTCCCCCGCTTTAGATGTTTCGCTTATATCAATGTGTTTTAGTTCTATAGCCTTTGCATAAGCCTTTTTAATGGCTTGTACAAGTGGAATAATCAAAATGGTATTGACAATCAAGGATAGATCCAAGTCTCCACCTATCAAACTTAAATCAATATAATTTGGCAATATATAGATTAATAACCAAAAGATAACGTATCCAATTTCATTGACTAAACCTAAAATCACTTTATTCCAATTAAAATCACTTAAAACAAAATGTTTTGTCGCTCCCATCAAGTGATATGACAATATAAAGCCATATGTGAATAAAAGCGCATACATTCCAAATTCATATGTCATATTTATCCCTCCTTTAGAGGCTTATTATTTTGGTGCGTAATTACCAAAGTATTTAATCTCAGCCTCTTTTCTAACAATAATAGCCTTATCCAATTCATCAAAATAACCAAGATGAATTCTTTCTTTATTTGGAGATATATAAGTTTGCCACTTATTCTCTCTTGTATTCCATGCAATGCCAGAGTAACCAGATGTATTGTCGCTTCTTAACGAGCGATTCATGGAATTTTGACTTCTTGTTGCAATCCTTAGATTTTTCTTCCTATTATCTAAAACACCTTTCGATAATTGATATATATGGTCAATATCATAATCCCTTGGACAATCTAGTACAAGCCTATGAAATCTCAATGTACAACCGTTGACATTAGCCTTGGCATACCCCCTCATATCTTTTGACCAACAATATCTTCCTAATCTTTTCCAATCATCTAAGTCACATAAAAAATACTCATTACAATTGGAAAATTTAACAAATACAATGTCATTAAATACACAATATTCATTGTATTTCTTGTGTATCTTTGAATTTGTTTCTCTCACTAAACATCCGCAAGATTTAACTCCGCCACGTTTTAAAAGATACCCAACCGCAACACATGTATTTCCACATTCGCATTGACATAGCCAAGCAGGTTTTCCATACTTACAACCAACTCTATTTAGCACAGTTAATCTTCCAAATTGTTTTCCAGTTAAGTCTACTAACTTACTCACGATATACCTCCTCTCATAACTATGAGCTTTCTTGTTGTTGTCTTTTTAAAAACTCTATATCTTTATCATGTCGAACGATAGATTCATTGATATTCATGATTTGGGTATCATGATTTTCAATAGCAGCAAATATTCTTTTGTGAGTATTTGTATTGTTTCGTTCTTGGTCTTGCATGAACTTTTCAAGATTATTTATTGCATCAACAAGTTTTGTATTAATTTCTATTTGTTTTTCACGTTGTAAAGATTGTTCTTTCATTTGAGTTTCTCTTTGAGCATTTTGTTCTTTTAATGGTTTAGTAACCATCCGACACAAAGATCCAAGAGTAATCAAAGCAGTAACAACAATCCCCAAGACCTCATTTGTATTCATCTTCGCCTTCTCCTTTCTAAAATATCTCTCATATATATAGTTGAAATTTTCACCAACTTTCACCATATATAATAATTTTTTTAAAAATATTGTTAATTAAAAGGAGTGGAAGACACTCCTTAATATCTAAGCAACTTCTTGTGGCTCAACAACATCTTCATGTAGAACTTGACCATCATTGATAGCTTCTTGTTCCACATTTTCTTTTAAAGATTTTTCATATTGTTCAACCTCTTGAGTACAAACCTTATCAACAAGGTTTTCGACCTCATTATATAAACCTTCCAACATCATAGAGACTACAACAGGTGGAATACCTTGTTGCAATAACTCATTAATTTTACTAGCTAATTCTTCCTTAGCTGATACAATCATTGTATTAATTCCTTTATTCATAAACATTCTCCTTACCTTGTGTATATTGTGTTACATATAAATATGTTGTTAAGCAACATCTTGCAATGGTTGAACCCAACTAAAAGCTTGTTGATAACACTCTTTGTTAATAGCCCCTTCTAAAGTAGAGCCTATATACACACTTGTCTTTGCTCCATCTTGAACTCTTGAATTTTTATCAATCCAATTTTGAGTATCGGTTGAAGCTTGTTCAATAGCTTCTAATTGAGTTATATAATAAACAACTTTGTTTGCTATCGTTTCTTCTATAATTTCGTATTTAGAAGCGTTTCTACTATAACTTCCATCTCCCATATCAAAATATCCACCAGCCACTGTCTTTATAATACCTATCTTAGCCATTTTTATTTTCCTCCTTTAATTCATCTTTTATAGTAAAATATCCAAGCCCTGAATCTATCAAAGCTTTTTCAACATCATCTTTTAGTTTATTAGGAACATCCTCAAATGGTGTACTTCCTAATATAACCCTTTGTACAAACAAATTTATTATTGCTTCGTTCATAAAATATCCTCCATTTATTTATAAATTATACTTGCCATCTCTACAATACAATCTTCTAGTTGCTCATTTTTCTTTTGCAAAACTTCATTTTGTGCTTTAAGAATTTGAGCATCACTAAGTATAGGCTTGTAATAGTATGGTCTTAATTCATTAAATTCTTCATCTGTCATTTTTACAAATTCATGTTTTTCATTAATAAAATAATGATTAAAAACATCAGGGTCTAACATTTCTAAACTGTTAGAAACATCCATTTCTATAGAGCCATTCATGTAATTTTCTGAATATCCAATTATAGCTCTATTGTCATTTTCTATAAAATAATATACCTTTTTCATAACATACCTCCATTATTTATCATCTATATAAGTGTAAGAAATTCTGTAGTTATAAGTTCCAGAATTAATCAATCTAACATAAATACCATCACTTCTTGATTCTCTAGCAACTGCATTACCAGTGTTGGCATTGCCATCACCATTCCACATATGAATAACGGAGTCTCCCATAGAATCCATTCTACAACCACTCCCTCCATTGAAGTTTATAACAATACTGCCATAGTGGACGTTGTTTCTACTTATACTATCACTCAATGTCATAACTTGTGCGGTAGTAGTAGAAGATTTTTTCGTTGGAGCGACAATTGGCTTGTTAAATATAAATTGTTCAATACTTGGTTCTCCGATAAAATAAAATTTCTTATTAGCATCCCTATCTCTACCCATCCAAAAATATCTTGTAGTAGGAGCGTTAACATCATACATTCCAATCCACTCTCTAGCACTACTTACTGCCATTAATCCAATTTTCATAGGATTACTAGAGTAATCTTGAATACTAGCAACATTCAATATGCCACTTACTTTTAAGTTTGAAGTTGAAGCTGTTCCATCACTACCAATTCGCAAACTATCAGTTGCAGCACTACCATTATAAGCACTAAATCTCAATGCTCCTGTGGTTTCCAATACAATACTATGTTTAGCAGAAGAACCACTCCAACCAAAATCTAACAATCTTTTATTCGCACTAGAAGTTCCACCACGAATTTCAACTAAATCATTTAAGGATGTGCTTCCATTAACTTTAAGTGCATTGTTAAATTGAACATTACCACCAACCTCTAGAGCGTGTCCAACTTGTGGGATACATCCAAGACCAATACCATAAGACCTCATAGACAACAATGACTTGATAGTAGGGATGATACAACTATCCTTAACATACGTTGTTGTTTTAAACTTGTCAGATATACGAACATCAAAATCGTAACTATAATTTGTATCAAGATTTTTAATTTCACTACCTGATGTGTAACTTGTCCAACTTCCACCATTCTTTGAGTATTGTTGAACGGATACACCATTAAGTTGATTTCCCTTTGTATTTACACTAGTATATTGGTAAATAGGGGAGTAGTATACACTATAAGTAATAGTTGCACTTGTATTCGGTGATGTCTTTCTTCCACTAGAAGTAATAACAATCCTTGGATTTGAATAAGACTGCACCACATATTGTTTTTCAATGGTAGTAGATAGCCCACGACTATCACTAACTGTTATTGAATATGTGAAAGTTCCACTTTGCCAACACTTAAAACTACCGCTATTTGTTCTTGAAATTTCCTCATCATTATTTTTAATGGAATAATAAGTTGTTAAATTAGCATTTGTAGGCACTCTCCTAAAAGCTACCAAACCACAAGTAATTGATATTGTACTTTCATGGGCAATAAAGCATGTAGAAGGGTTTCCTAAAGCACCACCTGCAATTGTTGGAGCAAGAACTATTGGTGTAGCACCTCCATCAGTGTTAATATCAACCTTAAAGTTTGTTTGAATAGTATTGGATTTAGTTCCATTTTGGTTTTCTAGCCATGCCTTTATAGTAAATGTATCAGAGTATTTAGTTACACCCAAAGTGTTTGTGTAAGTAGTTGATGGAAGTGAAATATTCAAAGTTGTTCCATTTGCCTTAGAACTAAATATTGTTGAACTAACCAAATCTTTCCCATAATATAATTGAGCTTTGTAATATAATGTTCCTGACAAATCTTGACTTCCTGTTGTAAAAGAAACAGGTAATATTGAGTTTGAATTACTTTGAGTGGCAGTATATGGATTAAAAGTATTTTGAACTGACATATCTCCAACAATTAATCTGTTAATAGTAACAGTGCCACTATACGTATGTCCTGACCATCCAACATCATTTCCACACGAAACCCTAAACCTATAAGTTGTTCCTTGGTCATTATTTGGAATAGTATAAGTCCAACTCGTTGTACCAATAGCTATATCTCCACTCACCCAATTCCAAGAACCACCATTGATAGAGACATCAACATGATAATTACCACTTCCATTATAACTAGAAGATTTACTCCAACTAACTGTTATACTCTTTGTTGTCTCTGAAATTGTTGAAACACTAGGAGAGCTTATGGTTGGTGTGCTTGGAACACTTCCAACCTTATCTAAATTAGCAACACCACCAACATTATAAACAGGCAACTTATTTCCTGTACTACTATTTGTTACGCTTGTACAATTCGCAAAACCACTAATACCAACAGAACAATTCCCAGTATAACCAACCCAAACAGAGTGAGACAACAAATGCCAATCACCAGCGGATGTTACCTTAACTCCATTTCCTGAGACATTGTTGTTATTAATTCCTAATGTATATCCATTTCTAAACGTAAAGTTATATCTATATAATGCCTTGAAGTAAAGGTTGGCAGAGACAGTAGAACCGCCTGTACCAGCCGTAGAACTCCAAGTTATATAGGCATAACAACTATAAGATGTGCTTGATTGAAAAGACCCACTTGCCATATATATCTACCTCCTTTATCTCCAATAACAATAAGATTCAAACCCACTATAACTAAATTTTTTTGTGGTATTTCCTAGTTTTATAGTTATTATACAATTTCCTTGTACAACATAATATTGATCATAGCCAGCAACTTCAACTAATTTAGCACTTGAAACACTGTTCTTAGTTTCGCCACTTAAAACATCTTCTTTTTCTAATTCAAGAGGAACGTCTGGACCTCCGTTGTATTGAATATATAAGTTCGCATCCCATTTGTAAGAAGTAATTTTCCCTTTATATCCACTAACAAATCCTATTTTCCAATCTTCACCTGCTTCAGTTTTGCCTGCCATTTCTTCATTAAACGGATAAGATATTCTAACATTTTCGTAATTAGTACCACTAGCAAGGATTTCAGGTTTTGTAGGTTCTTCCCATTTGGCATAAAGCGTTATGTTGCTATTCACAGGATAATCAAAAGACCATTCTTGAGTGCAATTTTTATCTTTATACCAACCTAAGAAACTTGCTCCATCTGAATAAGTTGGGTTAGTTGGTTTAGCAACCGCCTTACCTTGAATAGCATATGAATCGGCAATAGTAGAACCACCTTGAGTATTCCATTTGACAGTGTAAGTTTTTTCTCCTGCACCTTCATAGAAGTTAAAATCTAAGCCATTGGAAGCTATCGTACACTTAACGACATCACCAAAATTAACTTCCTTAAATACTTTTAAAACATTTCTAATATTAGCGTTACCATATACAATCAAATCAGTTGAGCTTGATACAGAACCAACATCAAATTCATTAGCTCTATTAACAATAAGTTTTTCATTAGAACTTGAAATAGTTCCACCATTAAATTGCAAATAGCTAGGAGTGAGAATACTTCTTTCGCCTTGCGAATCATCAATATTACCAATTGATAATCTTGATGAAGCATTGATTGAACCTCCTTGGGTTAATCTAATATTTTCATTATAGAAATTATCAGTAATAGATATGTTTTGGGCAAAAGAACTTTGGTTAGTGTCTGTTAATTGAACTGCTTTAATACCATTATTGCCATTTGAAATAGTAACCAAAGCATCATTTCCATTACTACTACTTGGGTCAACAATAGATATGTTACCAATTTGAATATCACCAGTAAACACACCACCAAAAGTACCCTTAGTGGCTTTCATTGAACCATCATTGTAAACTATAAATGGGGCATACTCTTTATTGGCATAACTAGCTCCTGCCCAAAAACGTGGCATTTGAGCTTTATCTCCAGTAGCTAAAGACCAAGCAGTTGCTTTGTCACCTCGTTCGATTTTAGGTTGAGCAACCCAATAAACACCATCTCTTTTGGTTGTAATACATAATAAGACATTGGTAGTTCCACTTGGAGCAACACCAGTTAACTCACATCTAATCCATTGTTTATTAACCCATGGTATTTGCATAGACTTTTCGCCAACATTTGCATTGGAATTGTTTCTAAATATTATTCTAAAGGTAACATCATCATCAGTGACATGAGTGGTATAAGAGTCTGTATAAAACATTGCTTGAGCGGTAAATGTTTCGCCTTGAGAAGCAAGAATTGCACCATTTTTAGTTCTAAGGTTTAAAGGACTATCACCCATGATTCCTTGTCTAATAAATTTTGCAGTATTAACTCCATTGTATTTAAAACTAGAATCAACCACCCACAAATTCTTGTCACAATCCCAATCATTTAGACCATCATAAAATGATGTGTTCTTTTGCAAGTTTATTCCTAAACCACCACTAGAAGCAATACCACCATCTCCTGTAATAACGCTTCCTCGAACAGTTACATCATTAAATTCAGCACTTCCTTTACGATTAATAGACCAACCTGACTTACCTGAGACATAATCATAACTTTCAACAGAACCTCTTAACATAACTTGTCCATCAGTTCCAATGGAGAATGTCTCAATATTACTATCTTTATCAAGAATACTTAGACCATAAGCATCTATATACTTTGATGTAATTTTACCTGATGTAATTCTATCAGCATTTAACTCTTGAGCATTAATTCTATTCAAGAATGTACCATTAACTGCCAAGATTTCATCTACATTTAATTGACTAGTAGTAATACTTTTAGTTTTAATCATTCCACCATTAATCAATGTTATATCACTATCAGGCACTTCATCTAATCCCCAAGCAATAGAATCACTTATTTCAGTGACATCATAAGTGGAACATGAAGCTAAATAAAACACTACAGGATTTGCATCAGTAGGTGCGGTAGTAGAACTACTTATAGGTCTTACATAAACATGACCACCATTAGAAAAAGTTCCACTAGTTCCACATCTTGTAACCCTAATATATTCAGTAAACTTGCCAGTTCCTACAACATTTGTAACAAATTCATCAACATAGCCATCACCCATGTTATTGCAACTTCTATAAAATTGATAACCAATAGGAAGTTTTGCGATAAATCTTTGTACAAAAACAGCATTTGCTCTAGACTCAACTCTTTGGACAAATCCACAATGTCCAATGAAAGCCCCAGCGCCAAGAGAAACCTTTAAACAATAGGGTGACGAAGTAGGTGAATCACTTATATTTTTAATCCTTGTTATCACATTTGCATTTGGATAAGTAGTAGAAATAATATCACTACCATATCGAATAACTCCATTTGTTCCCAACATAAACGTGACATCTGTATTTAAACATTTACTATCACTTAAAGCTCTTTGAGTTGAAGTATCAAGCCCTGTAAATTTAACTAAACCCCTTAGATTAATTTGACCAGCAACTAAGTCAGCAGTTCTATCAGTTAAAGTAAAGTTAGTGGAGGTTGTGCCTGACTTAACAACCCAAGTAAATTTATCAGCAGTTTGGTTGGCTACAGTTTGTGCGCTCTTAGCAACTCCAAGAGCATTAGTAGCATCCGTTGAAGCTTTATCCCATTTAGATTTATTTTGACTAACCGTTGTCGATACACCATCAGCGGTTTGTTTAATTTGGGAAATACTAGAAGTCATTGATTTAATACTATTAGTATGACCATCAACAGTTGTTTTAACATTACCAATAGTAGTCGTATTGCTATCGACAGTTTTTACTGTTTTATTGTATTTATCAGATAGAGTAGTAACTACAGTTTCTAAGTCCTCAGGAGCAGGTGTCCAATCTGTAGGTTTATTGCCCAATTCGAATTTAATTTTCTTTATGCTGATTGTTGCCGTATTTTGTCGTGTTAAAAACGCTATTACTGACACATTTGTAGCATTCGTACAAGTAAAAAACACAGTAAACAATTTCCATGTTGTTGAATCAATGTTTATAGTTTTAAGAATTACTTGATTTCCATCGTCTTTTATTTCCAATCGTGCGTTAGAAGTTGCTTTAGCATAAAAAGATATGCAATACTTACAATCTTTTTCCAACTGTATATTTTGTCTAAAATAATTATTCCAAGTATTAATAATTGATACATAGTAAAAGCCGTCAATATCTTTTATAGCGGTTGAAGTGTTCCCATTTTTAAAAAAGGGTGAATCAAACGTTTTAGTGGACATAAGTAAATTCCTTCCACCAATTTGTAAGTTATTAAAATCTTCTTTAATAATTTCAGTTTCTTTAATAAGACTTGTTATTTTACCTTGTTGGCTTTCGACTACAGTTTGTAAAGTTTTATCACCATCTTTATCAATGTATTTAACTTTACTTGCTTGAATACCTGCATTATCAGAAACCATTTGATCAACAATAAGACCATCAGGTACAGCTTTTTTAGTAATTCCATTTTGGTCATAGATAGCAGTAGAACCATCTTCTCCAAACACTATAAAGTTAAAATTACCTTTAGCATCTTTACCAACTTGCAATCTAACTTTACCATTCTTATCAGTAAATTGTTGAGTAGAACCTACAATTTGAATACCACCATCATCACTTTTAATGGTAAATTTATTGGTGCTAATAGCTCCTGCGTTGAGCTTAGAAACATCTAAATCTTTAATGTTAGCGCTTTTAATAATTGCATCATCCATGACAACATTAGAAGCCGTTAAATGAATTGTTTGTAACAGTCCAGTGCCAACATTACCTGCCAAAATAGAATTGATATTTGCTAATTGACCATCCAACACACCAATACTTGCTTTAGCAGTATTTAAATCTTTAATAGTTGCCTTTTTAGCAATTAAATCTTCCAAGTTTGCCTTAGCAACATTTAGTTGCTCAATAGTAGCATATTTTGCATCTAAGTTTTTGATAGTAGCATTGATAGAATCAATTTCATTTGTAATAACTTTATTAGCCTTTACGATTTCAGCTTGTACATAGTCCGCATTAACCTTTGTAGCAATAACTTTTTTTAAGTTAGCCAAATTACCATTAATAGTATCAATATTTGCACTAACAACATTTAGGTCATCTATACTTGCTTTTTTTACAACCAATTCTTCAACACTAGCTAGATTTGTCTTTAATGTATCAAAATTCCCTTTGACCGCATCTAATTCAGTAACTTTAGCGTAATTAGCTTCAATGGTTTTTGTATTGATATAATTAGTTTCCAAATACTCAATAGTAGCATAAGTAGCAAACAATTTTTCAATAGTTGCTTTGTAGGCATTAAACTCTCCAGCGGTAATACTAGTTGATTTTAAACTTTCAATTTCAGCATTTGCCGATTTTAAAAGACCAGCAATAGTAACATCTTGAGCTTGTAAATCTTTAATTTCCGCATCAGTTGCTACAAGCTTTTTAATGTTAGCATTGTTAGCTTCAAGTTGGTCAATCTTTGCCAACTTAGCATTAACTTCATCAACATTTAATTTATTGATTTTGGCTTCAATAGCATTTAAACTACTGATAGTAGCATATTGAGCAGCAATAGATTTTGCATCTAAATATGTAGCTCTAATTGTTTCAGCAGTAATATATTCAGCTCTCAAGTTTTCGATAGTAGCATATTTTGCTTGGATTTCCTCAGCAGTAATATAATACTTATTAATATCACCAATTTGGTCAACATTAATATTATCTATCTTATTCCCATGCAACTTTCCACCACTAGAAACAACAGTAGACATATTGGATACATTTCCATATAACTCACTTATCACATCTTTATATTCAATATTATTAGTTAGGCTAATGGTAAGTATATGTGGATTTTCATAATCAATAGTTCTTGATGTAATATTGCATATATAGTCAGCATTAATATCCTTGTCACAAACTCGAACACAATCACCAATCTTTAAAGCATAGGGATTGTTGTTTAAGTTTATTGTGTTACTTTTAGCTATACCTTTTGCCATAGTCATATCAAGACCAACAACCTCAACATTAACAGTAGGCTTTGAAGCCTTTGCCAATTCATTTAAAGTTGAATCATACAAATCTTGAGCATCAAAGATATTATCATCTCTAAAAATATTTGTTCTAATGAACATAGCTGGATTATCTTTGATGTATTCCAATGAATAACCTCTAGCAACAAAATAATTGTAATTTTCAATATAAGGCAAACCATCAGGACTTACAGACATAAAATCTAACTCACTATTGGTTTTGTCATTTGTAGCTCCATAGCCATACATTCTTGTAACCATTTCAGTTGTATCATACTTAATACTAATTTCCTTTAAGTTTTTCGATACTTGCAAGTCCAATTTAGGATGGTCTTGACTTTCAGCAGGATACATATTAACTTCCATCTTTTCACTGTCAAATACCAAAACTCCTGAGTATTTTTCAGCAATAGTCAACAATATACTAAATGGACTACTTTCATTAGCTTCAAGTCCACGACAAGCAACTCTATCAACAGTTACTTTCCCAATTTTCCAACCTAAAGTTGGTTTTCCATTCTCATTGTATTGTAATGCAATTTTCATTAAACCAATAACATTGAGTGGAGTAATTTCTTCTATAGAAATTAATTGAGAAGCAAGAGTGTCTGATAAATGTTTGCATTCAACGTGAACATATAACTTGCCACCATCATCTCTACGAAACTCAGGTGTCTTAATAAAGTAATATTCTTTATCAAAATGAATTAAATTTTCACATTCTATATATTTAAACTTAGGACTTTTAACTGGATAGTCAAAAGATAGAGTAGTTACTTCATTGATGCTATCTTTAACTTCAACATTACTAACTCTAAAACTTGAATTATCAGCTAGGTCACAAAATGGTATCTTATTTAATCCACACACTTCAAACTCTTTAACTACCATATAATACCTCCTTTCTATGTTTATATATATTGTGTGATATTTAATAGTAAGGCTTTCCTTACTACTTCCACATTGTATCACACAATATAATATAAAGCAATAGCGTATTTACATTTTCTTCAAATTAAATATATTGTTCTTTAAATGTGATAACCGCATTTGTAATATTATCACCTGCAAACATTATTTTAAAATCTCCAACAGGCAAAGTAGGGAATGTATCTATTTTATCAAACCAAGGAGCGCCTGAAAGAGTAGTACAATCCAAATTTAAACAATCAATTATTACTCCTGATGTAATATCGGTAATAACTGATGTGCTACATATTTTATCATTTTTATCATAAATTACAATAGTTAATTTCCCATTACAACTAACTTCGATAGTAGGGAACACCTCATAAGTGCTTGAGTTCTTAATTGTATATTTTTGAGTGGTTTTGACATTTGTCAATGTTGTTTTGTTTCCCTTCATAGAATAAAAGATTGGATCATTAGCAATAAATTTTATTTCCACAAGACCATCAATACCACCTATAGTTTCAATATCAAAAGCTTGAGCATCAAGAACACAATCAATAGCAATATCTTCACCCTTAAAATAGAGTGGGGAAGGTTCAGGACTATCAAGCCAAGCAGCAACATCTCTTAAACCTATTTCGGTCATATCTTCAAATACAATTGGAATAACAATAGTTCTTGGGTCTAAAGAACTTGCAAAAACTATCGTTTTATTTGACCCTAATGGTTTTTCAGTTACATAGCTTCTTGAAGGTAATAATGAAAATGTTCTAAAACCACCATCCGTACTACCAACATATCCACCGAACTCACTAAGCCATCTACCTTTATAATTAAAATCCATATATTCACCTTTTTTAAGTTTGTTCATAACTTATTCCTCCTTCATATAAAAATAAATAGGGGATTGCTCCCCTAATTATCTCTTTGGTTTTATACCACTTTTAGCAAGTGATTTTTTAACTGCTCTAGCTAAATTATCTTCTGTGTTTCTAATATCAGCTTGTGTATTATTAACAACTTTTTCAACATTAATTTGTGTAATTGGAGCATTAAATTGATTAGTGTTGACAGTTTTATTGTCAGTATCATTGATAGTTGTATACTTTTTATCAAGTTTTGGTAAATATCTATATACAAAGTCATCAAATGCTTTAGTTTGAGCGGCAGACAATACACGTTCCTTTTTATGCAACATAGCAATACCCTCTTGGTTTCCAGTGTAAGTACCAGTAGAAGCACCAACAACTTTAGATTTATCAATCCATCCAATAGCAGCATTGATATTGTTAGATTTAGCTAAGGCAACTCGTCCTGCCTTATCATTAACTACATAATAAGTTCCTGTATATTTTCTCCAATTGTTAACTGCACTTTTTGATGTACTTGTATAATACATACCAGCACTTGTATCGGTAATTCTAACTTGGCTTCCTTTAGATACACTTCCACTAGAAGATGAACCACTAGATGAGCTTGAGCTAGAAGCACTTGAAGAACTTCCGCCAGTTACTTGGTTTGTATGGTAGCCACCATTAGTTCCAATAGTTCCTTGAATTACATCAAGATAATTGGCAAGGGCAACCTTAACCTCTTGAGCAATTACATCACCTGCGGTTTGACCCATTAGAGTAGCCCAACCTGACCAATTAGCATCATACTTAGTTAATAAATCTATGATTTCTTGTTGTTTTCCTTCCACAATCATATCTCTTGCTTCCGCATACAACATTTGGTCTGTCATTTGTTTATCTAACTTTTTAAGAATAGCATCATAAAATTCACTTTCCTTATCAACTGAATTGTTGAAATCTTCGTTTTCCTTATCAAGTTTGTCTTGTAATTCATCCAACTTAATTTCTTTTTCAAGGTCGGCAATCTTATCCATGTATTCTTTTTGTTTAGCTTTACCTAAACTAGAATCATCTTTTTTCCATTTTTCTAATTGATTTTTAAGTGTTTCTAATTGCTTATTTTTATCCTCAGGTCTTTCACCTTTTAAAGCATCTATTTCAGCTTGAATTTGATTGACACGTTCTTTGTGTTCTTTTTCAAGTAATTTCTTACGTTCATCATATTGTTCTTGATATTTTGCTTTAAGAGCTTTAGCAATTCTATCATACATTGATTCTACATTTGAAATATACTCATTTGTAAGTTTTTCGATTGCTTCCGCAGCTTCCTTTGAAGCTTTAGCAGCCTCTTTAGCAGCTTTAGCAGCAGCTTCCGCATCTTTTTCAGCTTGTGTTTTGCCACTAGAGCCTTTGTTCCCTGAACCGCTAGAACCGCTAGAACCACTAGAACCCTTTTTATTAGAGCCAGTGACAGGAGCAGGACTATAACTACTTCCACTTAATGAAGGAGCGGTTTTATTTGAGCTACCAGTAGGCTTATAAGCTTTAATATTACTTAAATATTGTTGAATAGATAAATCAGCTAAGCTTGAACCCAAATTACTTAACGAATTTGCAAAACTATTAACACTCGAACCACCACTACCTTTAATGGTTAATTGCAAATCACTCTTAGGAGTGAACTTTTTACCAGTAAGCAAATCTAAAATATTACCACCAGCACTAATTCCACCTTTAATACCGAATGAAAGTTTGTAGTTAAAGCTTTTAATCATATTTCCAAGACTTTGGAATACTTGACCAGCAGCATTTGTTGTTCTTTGTGCAGCATTTCCAACAACACCCATCATTGCAGTTGTACCAGCACCAACAACTTGAGCAGCTTGTTGTGAGTTAGCAGCATTTCCTTGTAACACTTGAACAACTTGGTCTTGTGTTAATCCCGTAGCTTCCGCAGTAGTATTTACAACTGATTGCCAAGCACTATGATTGGATTGGTCTAAAGCACCCATTGTACTAGCAAAGTTATCATACATAGTAAGCCCAGCATTAGTACCTTCATTACTAGCCCACCAAGCATTGGATACTGCGCTAGTAGCAGCGTTGCTATAATCAATTGCTGCATTTTGTGCAGCTAAGCTCATTTGGTCATAACTTTGAGTTACATATTCAGCAACCTCAGGCATACCTTGCATAATATTTATGGCATCTTGTAAACTATTAGCGTATTCATCAACTTCATGTTTAGCATTTTCCCATTTACCTTCTTCATTTAAAGATAAATTATTAGAAGTTGTATATAAGTCTAATAGAGTAGTATTGGTTGATTGTAATGCCGACATATATTCAGAAACACTAATTGTTCCATCTTGAAGAGATTGAGTTATATCTTGTTGATAACCAGCAATCTCACTTGCCAATGTGCCAAACATTGCTTGTTGAGATTGTAAAGCGTTTTTAGTTTTATCATCCATCTTATCAATCTCATCAGAAGTAGCATTAATATTTTGTTTTAACACATCAAAATTAGTATTATTGATTAACTCATTCAATGAATTACTAAAGTCTTTGGCACTTGATTTCCCTTTTAAGAAATCATTGTTAATAGATTTTAATTTTGAAGTAAAATCATCAACACCTTCAAGTCCTTTGAATGTATTTTGAATACCATCAATATATTCGTTTGTATCTTGCATGTATTGCTTCATTTCAGCAGACATGCTATTCATTCTATTTTGTTCATTTTGAAGACCTTCAATTAATTCATCAGTAGCTTCGGCTTCTGCCTTTTTAGCATTTTTCAAATCCTCAACCGCTAAAGTATTTAATTTATATTGATCTCCTTCTTTAACCAAATACTTAGCAAAATCTTCATGAGCTTTCAATGTGGATTGAATAGTAGCTCCTGATAAATAACCATTTTCATTATATTCTTTAAATAAATCATTTAAAGCTTCAACAGTAGTAGAAGTTTGTTGTAATTTATCATTAGCTGCTTGAATACCATTAGCATCAACTTCGATATTCAATCTAAAATCTTTCATTGCCTTTAATTCTGACAATTTATCAATACAATCTTGAAGCTCTTGCTCGGCTTCTTTATATTCAGTAGAGTCTTTCTTAACGTTCTCTTTTTGAAGGTCTTGAATAGCTTTGTAAGCTTTATCATACATTGTTTGAGCAGTTTCGATTTGCTTATCAATTTCATCAAATTCTTCTTGAGCAGCGTTCTTTCTAAAATCTCTAATATATTGAATTTGTTCAGTAGTAGACTTACCAATAACAGTAGCAAAACCTTGATAAGATTCAGCCATTCTAATTAAATCTTCATTGGTAGCAGTACCACCTAACAAAGTATCAATATCATCAGCGGATTGCTTTAATAAATTTGTAAAGTTTTTAATTTGTTCTTCACTTTGAGAAAAATCGACATCATTAATGGAAGAAGTAGATTCAACCATTTTTTCACTTTCAGTTTGTACAACTTGACTAGCATCCTCATACCAACCTTCAAGTTCTTTCATTTGTTCTTGAGCTTTTTCTAAAGCATCTCCGCCCCATTTGCCTTTCTCAATACCTTTCTTTAAATAATTGTATTGAGTAACGACATCAGCAGAAGCACTAGAAAGCTTTTTGTTAGATTTAACCAACTGCTCATTCCACATGTTTAATTCACTTTCACTTGTAGAACCTTTCTTGATTGCATCACTAAAACTATCTACAGAACTCTTAGCTTCTTTATAACTTTTAATAACCTTATCAATCTTTTCAGATTCATTATCACTTCCACCAAGACCTAAGAATGTATGATGATTTCCAATAAAGTCATCATCATTTTTTTCTTGTTGCTTTAATTTAAGAGCTTTTTCTTCAAGCTCTATTTTTTGTTCTAAATAATCTAACTCTTGTTGTTCACTACCACTTAAACCACTACGTTGTTCTTGGTCTTTCAACTCTTGAACACGTTCTTTAGATTCGGTTATTGAATTAGTTAAATCATCAATATTTGTTTGTAGCTTTTCACCTTCATTTGACGAGCTAGAAAAGATAGCGCTTAAAGCCATCATTCCAGCAGTCAATAAAAACATTGGAGAAGTAACAAAACTAATAGCAGCTCCAAGTAAGGTCATTGCTCCTGTTAAGAGGGTAGTAGCTACCGTTTCAGCACCTTTAGCAACAGTAGAAGCTACATGACCAGCGGTCTCTTCATTAGTAAATTTAGAAACTAAACTTTTTGCAACCGCACTAGCTTTATCAGCAATAGTATCTTCTTTAGTAATTGAAATACCTATTTTCTTCAAACCATTGTTTGCGGTCATAGTTATTTTTTCTTTAAGCAAAGAAGTTAATTTTTTGCTTTTAGCAGTAGTATTAGCATTTTCCGCTACTGTAGCTTCCTTAGTAGCTTGAGAAGCCATCTTATTGGCAGTAGCATATTCATTAGTACCTTGTACATTTTGAGCTATACTTGCAACATTTTCTTGATATTGAATTTTTAATCTTTCCAACTCTTGAGCATATTGTTCAGCAGTAATATTCCCACTTGCAAAAGCTTCCGCATTAGCAGCTACCTTTGCTTGATATTGTCGAAGAGCATTTAATTGTAACATGTAAGAGTTAGTTAATTTATCTGTAGAACTTACAGTATTAAACATCATCTCTTGTTGGTTTAGATATGCTTCGGTACTCTTTTGAGTAGCAAGGGCATTATCTATTTGTGCTTTAGTTCCACTATATAAAGACTTCCATAACTTATCAGCTATGCCCGTAACATCACCAAGTTTGTTTAAACCTTGAACTCCTGTTTTGAAAGCAATCATAGCAGATACAGCAGCCAACAATGGAGAAGGAAGCTTTGCAATAAGGGTTAATAAACTTCCACCAACTTTCATAAATTCAGTTAACCCAACAAGAATACCTGAATTAGCAAAAGCCATTCCAACTTGTTGCAATGTAACCACAAGAGAGTTAAATTGGTTTTTAAATGAGTTCATTAAAGCTTCATTTTGTTCTTCTAGATAATTACCTTTGTTGGCAACATTATCCAACATATTGTAGTATGTTTGAGCTTCATTTTGCCAATTCTTTAAGATTGTAGTAGAAACATCAGATTGTCTTGTAGCACCTAATGCTTCAACAATTTTACGGGCTTGTTGTTCATTGCCCATCTTCATGTATTTATTATAAGCATCAGAAGCAGCGTTCATCATTTCATCAAATGATTTGAACTCACCTTTAGCATCAACCAATTGATACTTAACATCACCTAAATCTTTAGAAATTTCACTAAATAAGCTAATAGTTTTAGGTCTGTTTAAATATTGAACAAATGTTTTTAATGAGTTACCAGCTTCCTTACCATTTTTAGCTAAATAATCGGCAGCAACAGATGTTAAAACCATTGCATCGTCCAAATCACCGCCAAGAGTGGTAATTGCACTACCAAACTTAGAAATGGCTTCACCATATTCATCAGCAGTACCCATGGCAGTTTTATCAGCCATGTAAGACCATTTATTTAACATTTCTTCCGCATTTGCAATTTTTTGTGTACTATCACTTGCTGATAATCCCAATTGCAACATAGAAGCATTTACCAATGAAACCGCTTGTTCTGCATCTTCGACTTCACCTACGTTCATGAACTCAGAAGTTAATTTTGTCATCTCATTTAATAATTTTGGAGACTTAGCATATTCCTCATTAATACGAATCCATGCACCTTGGATTTCTTGAGCATCAGTAATTAGAATACCAGTGTTTCGAGCAATATCAGCAGCAGCAGAATTCAATTCATCCCTTAATTCATTGCTCATGTCACCCATTAAACGTTGGTTGTTTATAGTATTATAGTTAATGTCTGAGATAGCAGTACCTAAGTTTTGAATCTCTCTTGTTACCGAACTAATAGCACCAAATCCTAACATAGAAGTTAGCATATTGTTTCCAGTTGATTGTTTAGTAGCAAAAGCGCTATACACACTTGAAAATGCTTTTTTACGTTCACTAGCTGCTTGTTTATAAGAAGCAGTAACTTCTTTTAAAGCTTGTTTTTGTTGAGTAGCAGTAGCCTTTGCTTCGGCTCTCATTTGTTGTTGTACTTGTTTTTCCTCAGCTAAACGAATTTTTTCTTCTTGTTGTAACAATTGTGTGTAAGCTTTTTCTTGGCTACCCAAGTCGTTATTGAATTTTTCTCTAGCCTTTTTTACTGCATCTAAGTTTTTTAAGGCTTGGTCGTATTCTTTAGACCCTTCCTTATTAGAATTTACTTCTTTTGTATATTGTTGTTCTAATCTAATTAATTCTTCATAATATTTCTTAGCATCAACCAAATTATTATCGTATTGTTTTTGAACTCTTTGAAGTTCACTCAAAGTTCCTTGAGTAGCTTGTTTTTGTTTTTGACTTGATGAATTAGCACTCTCACCAAGCTTGTTTTGCGAATCAAGAACTCTTTTTATTGCAGTTTCAACTTCTGCAAGAGAAGTGGCAAGTTCTTTGCCACCACTATTAATTTTTGTAATATTTTCAGCTAACTTTTGAAGACCGCCTTTGCTATCGGTCACACTAAACCCAACACCGACATTAAGGTTTTTGTTTTTTGCATCTGCCATACACTTACCACCTTTCTAATTAAATTAAATTTTGTATATCCTTCATGGTTGTTACACGTTTACCATTAACAATAGTAGTTTCTTTCTTGTCACTATATAATGGATGTTCTTCATCAGTAATATAGTTATCAGGCTCTTTTACATAACCAATAGTTGCCAATTTTTGATTCCAATTAATATCCTTAGCAATAGCTTTCATAACATTATTAAATTGAGGTAATGTCATATTGCCAATATCTTGATATGTATATCCAGTTCTAGAAACAATAACCGCAAAAGAAACATCCCAATCAAGAACATCTTTATTGTCATCATTATCATTTTTAGAAGAATCAATTTCCAATCCGCTAATCCTTTTTATGTCACTCATTATTAACGGATAACTTTCAACACCTATAGCTGAAAGCATAAACTCTTGAAATTCTTCCTCTTGTAAATGAAATGCTCTAATAAATAGAGTTGCTATTGATTGCATTTTAGCTTCATCATTTACATTTTTTCTATAATCCTTATCATCAATAATACTTAAATAAGCTTGTATTTCATCTAACTCACCTAAAGTAAAAGGATAACAATACCTTGCTTCACCATCATCAAAACCAGTCATTAAAATAGGCTTTCCTAAACTGATTGATAACTCTTGACCTACAATCATAACCTCACCCTCCTTTTAACTAACTAAATAAAAAATACTAAATCTTAATATTCTTTATTTAATACATTAAAAAAGTGAGTAGGAGGGGAGAACCTCCCTTTCGCCACTCACTTAATCATTAAACTTATTTCACTTCTTTACCATCAATGAATAAAGACCATAATTTTTTATCAGCTCTTTGTGCATCTTTTGCTTCTGCTTCAAATTTAGGAGCGACAGGAGTTTGATGTTTTGGATCAATAGAGAATCCTGAACTACATTGAGTTTTATAAACAATCAAAGTTCCTTTAGAAACAGGTTGTGAGTTTTCATCATAAATATCAAAGATGTAAGTGAATTTAAATGGTTTGTTCATTGATAATTCACCAACACTATATTCAACTGTTTTAGCACCTGAATTATATTCATAATAAATATTAACAACTTTTCCTTTATCAGAAGCATCAAAAGTAATAGTTTTACCTGATGTATCAACTTTGAATTTACCAGCAGATACACTAGCTTCAGCAGATTCAGTAGGTTCAAAACCTTCAATAACTACACTTTTAGCAATTGGAGTAGGAGCATCTTCACCTAATGTAACTACACCAGTGTCAGGAATAGATACTTCTAATACTGTTGGCAATACAACCGCTCCAGTTGTAACATCAGCACCATCAGTATATTTTAATAAATCTTTACTAAAAGTAGCATTAGTAGCAGACACTTTTAATGCTTGGTCTTTTTTGAAAGAAGCAATAGGGAAAGTTTTATTTCCACCTGTAACATCTTCTTTTGAGAATGAAGATTCAACAGTTAAATCTTGCATATCATGAAAAGAAATAATTTTTGTTGGGTCAGCAAAATCTTGAATAATAGCTTTACCAATTCCATATAAAATAGATTTCATACTTTTTCCTCCTTTGTTATCTTAAATAAGTATATTTAAACACTAGAGTGAACTTTTCCCAACCAGTGTTTACTCTTTTTTGATTTAACGAACGTTCTTTATATTCAAGACCTTCAAGCCCTAAGGATAAACGTTCAAGACCTCTTTTTTTACGTTCTCTTGTATCAAGAACTTCAACAATTCTTGTCATTAATTGAACTCCACGTCTATCTTTTTCGTTGTTGTTTTTAGTGATATGTATATCAATAGCAATATATCCAATCTCCAAATATGGAGTTTGATAACCACCTTCTTGCTCATGAACACAAAGACGAGTAGAGTAGTCATTTAATAAATCATCAGGAATGGAGTTTTCTAATATTTGCTTTCTAAAAGCAACTAATAAATCATTCCCTTCCAAGTTTTTGTAAGGAACATTTAGTAAATCTAAAAGTTTTTTGTCCTCTGTCAACTCAATAAAGATTGTTTCATATATCTCCTTAATATTTACCATCTAACCACCACCTTAAATTGTCTTGTCACGAACCTCAAAACATTCACTAACTAAACGATATTCTATACGTTCAACAAATAAACCAACTCTCTCGCAAAATACATCAAATGTCTTCTCAATATTTTCCCAAAAATCTTTTGTTGGAGCTTTACTAATTCCTTTTTGAAGTGGAGGAATAAGTTCTTGTCCTGCTGGTTCAGCTCCTGAATCGTAATGAACCAATTTACCACTAGAGTAATTATATTGGTCATAAGGACTACTTCCTCGCTTAACAACAGTACCATCACTATGTCTTCCGTTTGCCCAAAAATCAGAACTCATATATTCATCCAAAAACGGATTTGAAGTATCAATATCTTGACCTTGACCAAAATATACAACCCAAGCTCTTATATCGTTAAAGACAATTTCATATTCAACTCCATTAATTGATTTATTTTTAATTGTTTGACCATAATAACTATCAGAAGCCCAAACTTCATCAATAGCTTCAACCATAGCCTTGTCCAATTCCTCAACTATCACACCATGAAATCTTTCTTGATTAAAGATTATTTCTTGATAAGTAGCCATTTGTTACTCCCTATAATAAGTCATATAACCAGTAAACATATCGGTTTCTAGCTCATTTATATCAGTAACCTTGTATTTGTCACTACCAATATAAAGAATATCATCTTTTTTAATATCCCAATTGTTAGTAGTAGTAATACTATTAACACTATCACTATCAATACCTGCATCAACCATACGCTCACGTTGACCAACTCTTTGAACAAAACAAGGGATTTCATCAACAATGTCAGGCTCATCACCAATCTTATCTCCATTTCGAGCATATATTGGTTTCGACCTAACTCTTTTTGCATTTACATTAAAAGCTAACACATAGAAATACCAATCAACAGGAGTTTTGTTTGGTCTACTTATCACAAGACCTCTTAAAATATCATCAGGATTTTCATAATCCCTTTGAATCTCAACAAGACTTCCTTTGTGAACAGGTGTCTCCAAAGAAGCAGTAACAGTATATGTGTTTTCTTCTTTTACATTTGTCCTTCTTGTATTTTCTTCAAGTTGCCCCTTGGTTTCATAACCATCAACCTTTATTGACATTCCAACATAAGGAGATTGCAAAACTTCGTTATATTTAACTCTAGATTTTTCAATAACTTTATTTATGTTGTTGGTCATTGTAGTAGCCATGTTTAATCACATCCTCTACGAATATTGTTTGCCAAATCAAGAACATGCTTTCTTATCAATTTGTATTGTTCTTTATCCTTAACAACCAATTCAATAAGTTGCAATAGTGAAATAGTTTGTTTGTATAAAGATTCTCTATCCATAACTATCACCACCAATCAATTAGAAGAGCTTCCAAATTGTCGAACTGCTCCAACAATAGAAGAACTTCCTTTCGCCTTAGCAACTTCTTTTTCAAGATAACGCTCAACCATGTAAATGCTATCGTTAACAGCCTCAGGTCTTTTTTCAAGTCCTTTGATTTCAAATGTAAGTGTTTTAAAGTTGATTGCTTCTTGGTTCATAGCATCTTTAAGTCTATACAAATAAGCTTTATAAGCAAAATGAGCAGCCAAATGTATTTGAGAAGAAGTTAAGTCAATGTTAGCAAAATATGTTTTAACACTTTCTCCTTCATTATTAATATCATCTACACTTGTCACTATAAGCTCATCAATACCAAGATTGTAAGCCATGTCATAAACCCCACGAATAGCCAAGTCAATATCATCTTGAATATCACTTTTATATTCAGCAGGAATTAATGGAAGCATCCTATCAAGGACTAATTGTATTGATGTTCCCATTTTAATCATCCTTTCTTTACATTGAAATAGAACCATCTGCTAATTCAGAAAATCTAGCATCACAAGCTTGGACAAATTTATCTGTCTTATTAGCTTCAACACATGCTTGTCTAATATCTTTAACAAGATGTTGAGAAGTAATTTTAGCCATATCTTTCTTGAATTGAGTTAAATTTTTATTGATTAATTTTTCAATATCTTCATTTGACATAATGTTGTCTTCATTAGGTAGTTCAATATCTCCATCACCACTAGCTTCGACAACATGTAAGAAACCTTTTTCAAAGCAACCTGCGCATTGAGTTGTTAAATAATTCATTTCATCAACATCTAACGATACGATTGCATTTGGTTTCATATCATAAAATTTACCTTCCTTAACAAAATCTAAACTTAAATGAAAGTCAGCACGACTAACATTTTGTACTTTAACTAATTTTTCTGCCATAATAATTTCACCTTTCCTTTATAATGTGTATGATAAAAGGAGAGAGTAATCTCTCCAATGTATCATGTTTATGTTCATTGTGTTTTATTCAGTAATTTCAATTACAAAGATACCTTTTGGTTTTGTTACTACATAACCAACTTCTTTGTCAATTCGACATTCCCATGTTTTGTCATCCATGTTTTCTCTTTGCATTGCTGAAGGGTTGCCATAAGTGGCTGCAAAACCAATGTCTTTTCCAACAATAAATAATTTGTTAGTAGGAACAATAGATTTTTGAGTTACAGGATTTAAGATGTCAGGTAAATAAATCATAGAACAAGCTCTATACATTCCTAATTCACCATGATTTCTTAATTCTAAATATTTAGCATCAGTTTGTTCAAATCCAACAAATTCTTCGATTTTTGACATTAAGTCGTAATCACCGATAATTGTAGGATTTCCACCTGTTTCTTTTCTAACTCGTCTAATAGCTTTATCTAAAGTAGCTTTATCTAAAGCATTAGTTGCTTTGTAATTATCTTGATTAGAAGTAGCATTATATGTTTGAGCAATTACAACATATACTTTTTCTAATAAAGCAATTTCAATAGCATCTCTAGCATCTTTGATTAAATCAGCATAAGAAGTTACAACACCTGTTTTAATATGTTCAATTAAACATGTAGGTCTAACACCTAATGATTCAAAAGTCATACTAATTTCAGTATCATAATTTTCACTTCTTGGGATGTATGAGTTAGGTGCAGCCCAATAAGCTTTAATACCTTTCTTATGTGTTTTGAATACTGGATTATCTCCATAATTAAAATGTTTTGTTTTAAAAATTCTTGGTGAAATATCAAAAGTGTTATATGTGTCTTCGATAGCAATAGTAATGATATTTGCTAATTCCATTCTACCTTGTTCACCTGAATTATATAAACTAGCAATAGCTTTTTGCGCTTTAGCAACATCAGGTGATTTTGAAGTGATTTCACCATTAGCTAATTTTTGTGCGATTTCTAATACTTTGTTTGCCATGTTATTTTCTCCTTTCTTATAATACTTTTACATCAACCATAGGTTTTTCATATCCACCCATAGCAGGATAAGTAGCAACTACTTCAAATAAAGCATTTGCTTTTGTAGCTTCTTTCTTTAAAGTACCATCAGTGTCACATGAAGCATAATCTCCAACCTCTAAAGTTCCTTTAAATTGGTCAGTACCATATTCTTCATTTTTAACTAATGTATAAACAACAGCTTTTTTACCTTTTTCAATTTCATCATAGAAAGAAACTTTGTGTTCATTGCTATCAATTCTTAAAGTTACGAACCCATAAACTTCTTCATTTGATGTAGCATGTTTTAATTCATAACCTGATTTATCAGTTTTTAAACTTCTAGCAACTAATCTTCCTTTAACTAATTTTTCACCAGCATCACATAAACCATCAGGAAGACTAGCAATAATTCGTCTTGTTTGTAACATACGTTTACCTCCTTTTATTCAATTCCTAAAAATTCTTTTAAAATTTCTGCTTGAGATTGTTTACCTGTTTTAATAAAAGGTGTTCCAATAGAGTTATTAGCAACTTCAACTTCGGTATTTGGTTTGAAGTTTTCAGCAGCTTCAACTAACATATCAGCGAAATCTTCTTTGTTTAATGCAGCTAAATCAGTAGCTTCTTTAGCAACTCCTAATTTTGCTAATTTTTCAGCTCTTTCTTTTCCTAAAGCTTCTTTTTCTGCAATTTCAACTTTTTCTTTGTAAGTGTTTAAAGTTTCAATTTTTGATTGTGCTTCTGCTAATTCAGTTTTAACACTTGCTAATTCTTCTTTAGTTTCAGCTAATGAATCTTTAGCTCCTGCTAATTCTTCTTTTAAAGAAGCGTTTTCTTTATCTTTCTTTTCTTTTTCTTTTCCATCAACTTTTGCTTTTAGTGCATTGTACTTTTCAAGCAAATCTTTGTAGGCTTTTTCATAATCCATATTTTTTTCCTCCTTTTGCTTTTGAGCAACCGCTATTGACTTACTATGAGCAAACGCTGGTTCGTCAACGATTGCCAATCCAGTAAAATGAATATCAGTACAAATACGTTCTTTATCTTTACCTTCAATGTAATCAACTAAAGATTCCATAGAAAATGAAAGACCTTCCGTATTATGTAAATTCTTTAATGTTTCACTAATATCATTAAAATACATTTTATAAACTACTAATTCACAAATTATTCTAAGTTCATATTCTCCTGCATTAGCTCTTTGCTTATAACCTTCGTAACATTCATCAATTACACCATCACCATATACTGCAACAGGGTAAGCATCAACGATATGACCAACATTAATTCTTTTCTTATCATCAAATTTTTGTCTTTTGAAATCATACCCATGGTCACTAGGATGTAAATTCAAATCAGGAACTAACCAAACAGGCTTGTCAATAAATGTTCTATAGCAAGATAATAATATTTTCCTTGGGAAAATAGTTCCATTTGCATTTTTTCCTTCGTGAGTGGCATAACATTTGATTCTTAAAAGGTCTGCATCTTGAATAGAAGCCATTTGAAAATCTTTGTTTGCATTTGTAAGGTCAATATTGATTGTTTTCTTTTTGTCCATAAACTTCACCACCTTTGTAATCAAAAGCAGTATTTGCAAGTCTACAAATTGCACCATTGTAGACCCACAATAATACCCTACATATATATAGTTGAATTTTTTTAACTTTTTCACCATTAAAGCTAAAAAAAATAAAAAAAGATGCCAAATTTCATCAATTTGACACCAATTTACACTAATTATTAGTCTTTTTCTTTACGTTTGTTCTAGGTTGATTATTATTTGCTCTATTTTTATCAGTTGTTCTTTGAGTTAGTGATTTACTTGGTCTTCCACCTTTATCATGGTTTCCGTTTTTATTGTTTTGTTTTTCATCACTAATATCACCATCACCGCTTGGGTCTTCTGAGAAACCACCTTGGAATGGTTGAGCATGTAACTTAAATGTGTCTTCCATGTTTTGAGAATTTTCTTCCTCTCTAACAAGTTTTACATAATCAAAGTCCATATCACAACCTTCGTACAACACTTGATATGGCAACCCTGCATTTTGGAATAAATTCATTAACATTTCCATTTTTGCATCTTTATCAATAACTACCTCTTTAAAATGTGGTTTAGGAGCTAAATCTCTACTAAGATCATTTCTTTCAAGTTCGTTTTGATACAACCCATAAATAATATCAGCAACAGGTTCTCTAATATTTTCAATAGTTCTACACAATCCAGTAAAGTTAATAATACCTTCTGAATATCCACCACTACCTTCACCTCTAAGAAGTGTAAGAGAAACACCAAGTGTATTTAAAATATCAGCATCAATTTCTAAAAACTTTTCTTGCCCAAAAACAGTTGTTTCAGGTTCAACATAACTAGCCTTGACATAGTAGGGAACAGTTAATTGAATTGAACCCTTCACACCACTAAGCATATTACTATATTGTGTAATTAAATTCTCACTAGGTTTATTGTCTGAATCTCCAATTTGAATAAGCATAATCTTATCAATAATATCATTCGCAACAGAACGTTCAGCGGACTTTAATAGGCTCTTATGAGCCAAATCCTCAAATGCAGGAACAATAATTGACATTCCATAAGGCTCATATCTTGAAGCATTGATTTTTTTGAAAAATGCTTTATCTTTATCTAATGGAACATATTGACTATTTTTGTTATCTAAAATTTCTTTTGGATAAGCTTGTTCAACTTTATCATCAATATCCTTTCCAAAACTATCACTTAAACTAGAATACTCAGTTTCATAAGCAATTCTTTGCTTTCCATCTTCGATTAATGGAATAACCTTAATCTTGTTAATAGGGTAGATGTCAACATTGTGACCATCTCTATCATAACAAACTAAATTGCCTGTAAGAGCTATTTCATAAATCATGTCTCTCAATAAGCAATTGATTTCAATTCTCTTGTTATAATCATCAATAACCTTTTTAACGTTTTTATTCTTACTAGGATAGTCCAAAGACAATCCAGTAGAGCCAAAATCTCTAATCATATTGACAACTCTCATAATAACACCATATTTACGATAGCAATACTTTAAATACCCAACAATATCATCCATATTATCCTCAGGATTGTTGAAAATAGATTCCAACTCAGTATCACTAGGAGAGCCATCAACATTAAAATTCTCTGAAAAATATGTAGAGTAGGCACTATTAACCTTAGAGACAGCACCTAACACCATTTCTTTCTTTTGTTCGCTCACTATAAGTTTCCTCCTTATCTACGACTAACAACACTAAAAATAGCAGTGCTATTATCTTCTTTGTTTTTTCTTTCTTCAAATAACATTTCTATACCATAAAGACCATAACCAAGAGCAGACCAACGGTCTTTCCTTTTTGCCTTGGTAACGAATTTCATCCATCCACCAGCAAGTCCACCTGTTTCCATATTTAAAACTTCCATACGTGTAGCTTCTGATTGTTTAATTAGCAATTGCTCTTCAACACTATAATCTTTACCGATTTTCATATACCTTTCTTCACTTGCATTTTCAGGATACATATGAAGATAACCTTTTTCAGTAAATCTCTTGATAGCATAACCACATCTATGATTGACCTCAGGGCATGGTTTAATTCCATAGACAATAGGAACTCCATGAGTTTTATCTATATTAGCCATGGCAGTATCATCATTCATATCAATTAGTGGAGGATACCATTTATCTTCATCCTCATTATAATAATCCTTTGCAAGTTCATCAGCCAAACCTTGACCAATAGTTTGAGTATCCATAAAAATCTCAATTATATTAGGGAATTTCTTTAACAATTCTCTAACGTTTTGAGCTTGTGTTTCAAATTTTTCACCATTTAATGCTCTTATATAAACCAAATCAGCATCAACATGATCCTCGCTCCATCTAAGTTTAAACACCATCATAATAGTATTATCTTCACCTTCCATACGAGCGACATCTATTGACATTATATATTCAAAATCTCCAACACCCTTTGTCTCTAGATTCATCAAGTCGGCACATCTTAAAAGGTCATCATAATTTATCCATGCGCCATCAACTAACTTACTAAAGATACCGCAATATTCTTGTTCAAATTCAGCTTGTAGCATAGTTCTCTTTGCATCTTCAACAATTTCCTTATCATACAAGCCACAACGAATACCAACAGTATATGGTAGAGACATAACAAAATATTTTTTGTCTCCATTAATCATATTTCTAGACCAATTAACATATACTTCATAAAGCCAATTTGTTCTATAACCAGCAGTAGAAGCAAGTATAACCTTATTGTTACTTTCAGTTGATGTTTCACCAACCTTATAATCAGACTTAACAACCAACATTGGTTTAATTACTTGTTCATATATGAATCTAGGCACTTTAAAAGCTTCATCCAACAATACAATATTTAATCTCGCTCCACGGATTTTACCACCATCAGACCCAACAGGGAAAGCAGTAATCTTCGAGCCATTAAAGAATTTAACCTCAGCTTGTTGCACTGAACATGTATATTTTTCCTCTTCTTGCTCGACAAAAGGGGAGAGCCTACAAATACTATCCTTGTATTTTTCCTCCAAGACTTTTTTAGATTGTCTAAAAGAAGGGGCAACTATACCAGCCTTAACATTAGAAAACAACAAGCAATAAACAACTAAAATAAGCATACTTAACCAACTCTTACCAAGTCCACGGCTCATTACAAAGCAAGAAAACTTGGCATTAAATGCAGCTCTCATCATTAAAACTTGATAGAAGTTAAGTTTTATCTCCAAAACATTTTGAGTGAATTGGTCAGGTTTCTTTCTGTAATACTTTAAAGCTTTCTTGTACAATATCTTTCTTCTTTGAGCTTTATTTTGTAATTTCATTGACACTAGACATCACCCCTATAACAACATTTTCTTTTGATTTTCAACTATTTCTTCCAATAGATAATCAACTTCATCTTTTGGAACATCAATATCATCAGGAATAAAATCTCCATCCTTATCCATATTGTCCATCCAAAGGGTGAATTTATTTTGTCGAGCTTCATCTCTAGCATTTCTTTGTTTTTTAGTCCACTTTAAAGATTCAAAAGTACCATTCAACAATTCTGTATATTTTTTCTCATCATTAGGGTCTACCTTTTGACCATTTGCACGTTTTAAATCAATTCTATACAACTCAATCTCAAGACTTAAAACACGTTTTAAAGAAGCCTTATCAGCTCCATCATTGATTTCATAGTTATTATAGTAACTTGCATAACGTTGCTTTAGATATTCTCTTTCAACAGGTTTAAATAAGTTTATCCATGAGATAATCTCATCTGTAAACTCACTAATACTAGAATCCTCTTCACTATCCTCGTTGAAATATGTATCCAATATTTGTTGCTTATCTTCACTTACAGGAAAAGTTTCCTCTTGTAGAGCAATACCTTTCTTTCTATTTTGAGCCAATCCCATGAGCTTAAAATAAATACTTACAGGATTAGTTATTGCAACTCTTTTATTTGGTTCTTCACCATTGCTTTCAGCTTCAATAATCTTTTGCTCATTATCCTTTGATGTTTGAATAGCCTTCTCCCAAACTTCCTCAACCAAAGGATATTCACTTTCAGGATGAGCGGACAAGTATTGTTCAAGCTCTTCCTTTGTTGTCATTCTAGGTCTTCTAGGTCTACTATTATTTGTTTTCTTTCTAGGTCTTCCTCTAGCATCCTTTGACATAACATCACTCCTTTTCTTAAAACACAAAAAAGCTAGGACAAACAAAAACCTAACTTTGTATATATTGTGTTATATTAAATTATAAGTAATATTGTTTACTTAAATTTGGCTCATATTTGCCATTTTTGAATACACATAAGAAATATCCATTGTGCATCCTTTCGTAAGTTAATTTACCTGTTTCCGCATATCCTTGAGGTAAACATAATGCGCCAATTTCATAAGCATACTTGCCATACTTGATACAACTAGCTATTTTATGAGTATGAGCAACTAGAATAGCATCAAAGTCAAATCCACGTTCAACAAAATAATCAAGTGACATTTGACATGTTTTACCTGCAACTCTTGAAAATGTAGTTGGGTGACAAGTGATAACTCCCTTATCGTTATAGAACCATTCATCATAAACCTCATAATCCAATGGTTTATAAGATGTCACAACACCATTTTGTCTATCCGTATTGTCTTCAAAACCTCCAACAATTTCTTTTAGAATATTAAAAGAGTGAAGTTTATTAAGCTCATTCTTATTGTTTGCTAAATATTTTTCAAAACGAGCTTCATGATTTCCTCTAATCAAAATTCTCTTGGCATTTGGAACTAAGTCTTGAATTTGCTTTAATAATTGATGGCATGAAATCATTTCACTTATTAGTGGGGGAGGGTCAAGTGGTTTAAACGAGCTAATAGCATAGCAATCTATCACATCTCCACCGATAATCAATGTATCAATTTCATTTTTATGTTTTTCTACAATATCTACAATGTCTTCTCTATGATAAGGACAATGTAAATCTGAAATCACCAAAGTTTTTGTAATTCCATCACTTTTTAATCTTTCTTGCTTGGTCATTTTTGGTTGTTGTTTTCTTTTCACATGATAGCGAATAGAATCAGTATGAGGAAGAAAACCATATTTCTCATTTATAGCATACGCAATATCAACGTATGTCTTCCCTTGCTCATATAATTCTTGAGCATAATGAATCATCTCTTTATCTAATCCTTTTCTCATTAAAATCCATTCCTTTCATAACCTTTTTTATTACCTTACATATATATAGTTGAATTTTTGCGATAATTTCACCATTTTTAGTGAAATTTCTTTAAATTTTAAGAAATTTTCAATAATTTTAATATTTTTTCTCTAATTCAGCCAAGCACACTTCATGTTTTATGATTTTCTTGCCTTTATATTGAGTGATAGTGCCATTATTGTACTCGGTTTCAACACCTTGTAAAATATATGTACCCATTATCTCCAACCTTTTTTCAACCTTTAGACCAGCAAGATTAATATCATTTGAGTTTCTTGGTAAGCAATACTCAAAACACTCAGGATGCTCGTCAACTATTCTTTGACATAACTCTTTACGTTCTTCTAGTGGTAGAGAAGGGTCAAGTTCAATTTGAATACCATCATTAAGATTAATGAATAAAGCCATCTTTAATCGCTCCCTTCTCGTCAACACAATTAAAATCAAAATATTTTCTACCAGCATAACAACACTTCCAAACTCTTTCAAAAAACTTGTCAGCGCAATCAACACTTTCAAAAACAATTTTATGAATAATATGTTGGTCATCATTAACAACCAATACATTTCTTGCGACACTTATTTTTTTAACAACAAATATTTCATCATCCATTCTAGCTACAATTCCTAAATTATCATTTACAAACATTGTAAAATCACCTCTCTTAACCTTTTAGCTATTTTAGAGCAAGAAGCATCAAGAGAGGTGTAGAATACCTTATTACTTATATTAAATTGTTGTGCAATCTTTGTTCCTGATTCACCTTGCATCCATAGCTCTAATCTATCAGTTTGTATTTTTGTAAGCCCACATGTAGAAAGAGCAGTGTCCACACATGAAACTAAAGTATTTGTATTTATATAATCACATTTGCCATCTAAATTAAGATTAATCAATCTAGACTTAATGTCGTAATATTCATGCAACATTTCTTTGATATTATCTTTGTCAATATTAAATCTAGGATTTTTGGCTTCATCCCAAATATTATTGTAATCAATCAAATCAATGTTCTCATAGCTTAATTTATCAATTATCACATCCGTTCCTCCTTTGTTTCTTTGTATTGTGTTATATTTAGGTAGTATTAAACAGTATTATTTCACAATATTATTCTATCATATAACACAATATATGTCAACAACAATATGTTAAATTGTGTGAAAATTTGTTATTTTATGAATTTCTATGTTACAATTCTTGATTTTCTCATACATTGGTGGTATAATTATGGTACATAGAAAAGGAGAGATTAAAATGAATGAATTAATTATAAATCAAAAACAAGAATTAACAACAACTAGCATTGAAGCTATGTATACAAACACTTTGGGGGAATCTACAAAGAAAACTTACATCCAAGCAATCAAGGAGTTCTTTGGTGTAGATGATTTAAGTCAAGTAACAATTGAGCAAATGCAAAGTGTTACACCTGACAATGTGAATATATATGCAAATGGATTATTACTTCAAGGCAAATCAACTGGAACCATTAATAAAAAACTATCAGCATTACAAAGCTTTTACAAATTCTTATGTAGAAGAAGTATTGGGATATGCACTTACAATCCATTTGATACCGCAGAAGGAGCTATTAGATTCAAAAATGCAGCAAGAAACTATAGTGATAAAAGGGCTTTAACTCATGAAGAAATCAACAAGATGTTAAAAGCAGCAAGAGAAAACAAAACAATCATTGGGCTTAGAGACTTGATTGTTCTTGAACTATTAGCAACTACAGGAATGAGAAGAGCGGAAATTTGTAGCATTAAGATTGGTGACATTCAAACTTCAATGGGCAAAAAGGTTATTGAGATTGTTGGTAAGGGTAACAAGTCTAGAATGATTGTATTAACAAACTCAATAGTATCACTTATCAACAAATACTTAAAAGAACGTGAGCTAACATTCAATGATGTAGATATGCCACTTATTGCTTCACATGGAAATCGTGGTGATAGTGATAAATGTGTAAACACAAATACCATCTATAGGATCATTAAGAGATATGCCAAAGAAGCAGGAATTGATGAAAGTACAATTAGCCCACACAATCTAAGACATACATTTTGCACTGAATGTATTGATATGGGATATGACATTACTGATGTTAAAGACCTTATGGGTCATTCCTCTGTCAACACCACTGAGCGCTATCGTCATAATTACAATGTTATCAAAAACAATCCAGCAGAGAGATTGGAAAAACATTTCAATGAAGAATAATAGACAATTGAAGATAAGATTTAATATTAACGTTTCCTAGAAGCTTGTTTTTAAGCCCATAGAGAAACGTTTTTGTGTTTTACAAAGAAATACTCATGAATGTAGAAAACAAGCTTGTATGAGCTTATATTTAAGATTTTAAGTATTATATATATTTTAAGTTTAAATTTGGACTAACATGAAGATAAATGGTTGTGTTGGTCTTTTGTTTATTATTATATATATTTATAATTATATATATTATATTATATATATTAACAAGTATATATTTATAATTTTATAATATTCATTTCATTCATATTATAAAATTAGTATATTTATATTCATTTCATTCATATAAATATACACATAATATTTTTTTATTTATAATTATATATATTTATTATTATATATATTATATTATATATATATTATATTATATATATAGAGAGTGTAATTACAAGAGAAAGTCTAGTTATTTTTAAGAGCGAGTAAATTTGTTTATTTAGGCATGGTTAGTCCATGTCTTTTTTTGTGCCTTGAAATGTTCTTGAGAGGTATATCGAGTGAATATCGAATTGGATATTAAATAACACGAATTATTTTCACGGATAGTTTACACGGAGAAATTGATTTGAAGTTCAAAGTATTATTAGGAAATTTTACGATATTTTTTAAAACACGGGAAAAGTTCTATGTACGAAAATATTTTTGGGATTTTTATATAGGGGAAATTGAGTTGAGAATTATATATAAAAACAAGCCCCTTAGGAAGTATTAGGGTCGCTCTCGATAGGACACGGAATCCTTGTAAACCTAAGCGTGGCAACGGAAATGGAGTAAAGGTGTGCGAAGACTAGGTGCGCCGATTTTTGGGAAATTGTGGGAAATTTTAGGAAGTAAACCACCCCCTCAAAGTGAATATCTATGTATGGGAATATGTATACTAGTACATGGATATAATAGCCCTTTAATACCTACTAAACCTATATGAATTGATGGTATTAAATGGATTTACTTTGATTATCAAACTATTTGAAGTTTACTAAATTTTACTAAAATTTTACTAAATAAAAACGTGGTCTTTTTTGTTCCTTTTGGTTGTTTCCTTTATCGTTATATATAGTATTCATTACTATATTAAGCCTTATATGTCTCTACCTCATGTATTAGCGTCTATCACTTCATTATATTGTTAATTACATCACATCATGTTATTATCATCATTGTGTTAAGTAGTATTTAAAACTATATCAAACAATATATATAACAATATAATATATATAATTATAATATATATATTAAACAATATATATAAATATATGATATAGTATTGAATACTATATAATGGTTATGAATAAATATACAAAACTTATTAAAAAAGTGTTGACATTGATATACAATTCACTATAATGATAGATGAAGGGAGATACAACACAATACACATAAACAAGGGGGACGCTATTTTATGAAAAAAGCAATTATTACAATTTTAGCAAGTTTAGGACTTGCAGGGGCTTTATATGGAGCTTATCAAGTAGGAATGAAAGCAGGTGAAAACAATGTTATAAAGGAACAGCTTATATATGATGAACAAGGTTATTATTCATCATATAAAGGACAAATTAACAAATATTGGTACGAATAAAAGTACCAATATTTACCAAAATAAGATTTTTAAAAAATTTCAAAAAAAGGGTTGACATTCTAATATAGATCCCTATAATTAGAAGTGTCAAGAGGACATAGGCAAAAACCTAAATTTAAAAAATTTGAAATTTTTTAAAAATCCTATTGACAAGGATTTGAAGTTTTGATATTATCAAGATGTCAAAACAAGTTGATGTATATAACACAATATATATATCAACAATTGGACTTTATTACAACAGCGTGTGGCAGCACCGAACACGTAAAAGACGGCAGTCAAATTGAAGGGATGTGGTTGAAATGAGAATACAACTTAAAATCTAGTGAGTAGAAAACACTATACAAGAGTTTAGAAAAAACAGGGGCAGATAATCAGGAGGACACTATTTTATTAAATCGCCTTACAATTGAATAGTATCAATCAATGAGTTATACTAAGGTTGACTTGAACCCTTGACGGTCATATGAGGTTTATTAACACGTATGGGCTAGGTGTTAAATGTAGTTGATTGGTGCGCAGAAATTGTATATAATCTAGGTAGATAGATTATATAAAAAGGAGTGATAAACATAAATTTGAGTATGCTTGTTGAGGTACTCAATGAAAATGAGCTAGATGAACTAGAGGACTTAATTTATTGTCAGAAAAATTCTGATAGACTTATGGAAAACTTTGAAGCTCATTCAATGAGTAGTGAAGAGTTTTTGAAAAAGTGCGAGGAGTTGAAGGCAAAAAATGAAAGTTCTTATTGAAAATGAAGTCTGGCGAAATTTACAAAGAATAAACAGTTACTGTATATTGAAATATGGTAATTCCTTTGGAAATAAACTTATAAACGATATAATAAGGGTTGTTCAGTTATTAGAGAATAACCCTTATTTATATGCAGTTCAAAACTCCAAGGGTGATAGGTTTATACCTTTAATTAATGGGTACAAGCTAATTTATCAGGTTAATGATAACATGGTTTGTATTCATTCATTAAGGGGAAAAGGTAGCAAGGATACTTATTAAAGTATCCTTCAATACCACACAATATATACAAACAATAAAAAGGAGATGAAAAAAATGGTAAGATTTGTATATCAAGACCCTTACAATCCCATAAAAACATGGGAGATAACCAAATTAAAAGGTGGTTACTATCTTAGACAATTCATTAAAGGAAAACAATTTGGTAGAGGTATTAAAACAACCAAAAGTTACCTTGAACAAATTGGAATATTTAACATGGATTGTATAAAAATTAAAGAAAATTAGGAGGAAACTATTATGTACGAAACAATTTTAGAAGTATTAAACATGGATAAAGAAGGGGTAGCAATGCTACTTACTCAATATGAGGAAGGAGGATTAATTTATCATAGCGATATAGTGGACTTAATCGTCCATGAAGGGAGCTTGGAATTTGATTTATCAGATTACAATGAATACGCCCGAGAAAATGCTTGTGGTGATGAAATTTTCTATAATGATGAAGAATTTTTCAATACATTCTTTACAAGTCCTATGGAAGCTGCAAGGGCTTCATATTATGGAGATTATTGCTATAATGATGAATATATAACCTTTGACGGAAACGGGAATTTAAAAAGCCGTGACGATTGGGAAAATCTAGCGGATTTCTACGATGAAGCCTTAAATGATTTTGTCGAAAAAACAATTGACTTTGATGAGGAAGATGAACTCATTGAAGCAGCATTAAACCTTGTAAAACAAGGTTACTAAAAAATGAGGGTATTAAGGAAACTTGATACCCTTTTAATAATTTAAGGAGGAAAAGAAAATGAACTATGTAAAATGCCTAAACAAGGCAGTTGAGTTAAATATGTTAGATTTAACTAGATATGAATATAATCTAGTCTACAATATTTGTTCTTGTTTGGATAGACAAGAGATTACACTCAAAGAATATCGTAGAATGATAGATTGTATCTATGAACTTGAATATCTACATGTTTTCGAGTATTTACATTCATATAGTTTTATTGTGGATGATATTGTATGTGAATTTGAACGTATTGTATCATGTGCAATTTCTTGTTTTGGGGAAGGTTTTGGTGGTTATAGATATTACCGCTATTTAAAATTAGAAGGGTAGGAGGTTTTTAATATGTTAAGTTTAAAAAAGAAACCATTTACAAGTTGCGCACTTTTGACTTATGAGGAATGGGCAAAGTTAAAGCCTTTAGTTGAAAAGGCTAAAATTACTTTTGAGCCTAGTGCTGAGGGCAAAAAGGTATTGGTAAACTTTATCAATATCGACCTCAAAACATACAACTTTATTGAAGAGTTGTTGGAGCAAATTTAAGGAGGGAACTATTTTTATGTTAGGTTTAATCAATCGCCCTGATGGGCTTTATATCTTGGTCATTTTAGCAATTTCAATATCGTTTTTATCACTTGCATTAATTCCACTTTTTATAAGTGTACTATGCAAGATAGAAAAAAACGTTAGGAGGTTTTAGCATGAAAAAACGTGTAATTGCAAGTTTAGTTGTTTTGTTTGGGTTGGGATTTATTGTCTCAACCTTTTCTTATAAAAACGCTTATAGCGTTGATAGAATGGCTTCAAAGGTTGTTTATAATGATGTTTTAATCAAGAATATCAATCTTGATGTTTTATATAGTGGTAAGAGTGATTTTATTCCTCAAGGGTTAAAAAATAAACAAGTTGTAGAAATTGCAACTTGTGAAGATAGTGAAAACACTATCACATTATTTATTAAATAAGGAGTGATTTTATGTCAAAAATATTAATTCTAGAACCCAACAATCAATTCAAGGAGGCTGAGTTCAAGGGTAACATTGTACCTTATGAACTTTTAAAAGAGTCTGTTGATGGCTTAATTGAATGTTACGACTTTTCAAGGGAGCTATACAATGCAGGTATTGATTGCTTTGTAAATGAAGAGTATTTATTGCTTGATAACATGAAACCTAATCTATTGCATGTTGATAGGGAAGATAAGATTAAAAATATCGTTCTAGGCAATATGGTATTTTGTGGATATGACAATGAGGGTCAATCATTGCCATTAAGTGATAGTGATATAGAGTTAATCAAAAATACACTATCCAACAATATTGGAATGATAACTTATAAAGGCTATCCATATATTGTAACTGTATATCAAGATTAATAAGTATTAGGGCGGAAATCCGCTAGGCAACCGCCCTAATTAAAATCACACAATTACACATATTTTCACATTAAAATCACATAATTTTCACATATTTCATGTGTAGTATGTAAGTGTAAAGAAAAGGAGGAAGCTATTTTATGTATTGTGTAGTAACTGGGTGGTGTAATGATTGGAATTACACATTAAAAAAATGGAATGAAATGTTTTCAAATGAAAACGCTGAGGAGTTTGAAGAGTTTGGTGCAGCATTTGATTATTTTCAACAAATGGAAAGCAATCAAGTTGGTGATGTTGGAGTGTATGTTGAACTATATAAGGATGGTGAAGATGGTAATGAATCACTATTTATTTGTGTCAACAATATTATAGGAGAACCAAAAGAGATATGTTACATGAATTTTCATGCTATGGTTGGCAAAGCCATTGAATATGGATTGGATATTCATGTTAGAGGAAATATGTTGGAGTTTGTAAAGTACTGTATTGATGAGGATAACCTTGCAGTAGCGCTTCATGTATTAAATGGAGTAAATGCAAATTATGCTGATTATTACTCTTATGATTACTCAATGGGAACACTTGAATCTATTGAACCAATCAAAAGAACACAAGATATTATTGATATTTATGGTTATGATTTTTTAAAGGAGGTGTAAAAATGGAATTTGATGAATTTTTAATTAATGATGATGTACAAATGTTTTCATTGGAAAGAAATTCAAAACATAAAAATATTATATTATCAACTGAGATAATTACAAAAGCATTGTTAAAAAATAATATTTATCTATTATTTAGAACAAGTTATGAAGTAGATTTTAAGTTAAATGTTGTAGGAGTGTTTGATAATAAAAATAAAAAATTATACATGAACACCAAAAACCTTTTTGATTTTGAAATGCCAAATTCAAAATATTATGTTAATGAATTATATTCTATAGAAAATGAATTAATAAAACAATGTAAAGTATTATTAATTGAATACATTAAAAAAAATAAAGAAGTTTTAAAAGATATGGGAAGAAAAATATTTGATAATCGTTTAAAAGATGAAGAGTACAAAATTTGTTTATCTAAAGTTATTGCTAGAGAATATATTTTTAATGTTGATCCTTCTCATGAATTTAATAACAATATAAATGAAGAAACTAGATATGAAAGATATCTACATAGCATGAAAATGGCGGATAAAACATTATTATATTTAATTGGAGAAAAAACAAAGGAAGAGATTTCTAAAACATTATTATTAGATTATTTAGAGGAATATAACGATAGCTATACACAAGAAGAATATGTAGGGTGTCGTTTGTTAGAAACTGAATGTGTAAACAATTCATTGAGAGAAATGTATCAAGAGGGTGACAAAAGTATTTACAAGAAAACACAAAGTATTGTTCAAGCAATCAAAGATATAGATGCAAAAGTTCTAACTATTACATTAAAATGTGATAATGAAGAAGTTACATTCAAATATCGAAAAGATGATATGTTAATCTTGAATGATTTTGATTTAGACAATAAAAATCCTCTAATCAGTTTATATGCTATTTACATTTCAAATAAAAAAGAGAGAGAATTAGTGGACAAGGTGTTAAAAGGAAAAGAGGAGAATTATAATAATTACCTTAATTTCATCACTGAAATTAAATGGGGCAAAAAGATTTTATATTATGAGGAGGTGGAGTAATGAATTTAGCTAGGAATGCTTATTGTGGGTTAGTTCCTCCTTGCAAGGATTGCAAGAAAAGGTTCGTTGGATGTCATGATAGATGTCATGATAGATGTAATGATTATCTTAATTGGAACAAGGAGCTAAAGACAGCAAAGCAAAAGGAGAAACAGTATAATGAAGAAAATATGTTGTCTTATAGTAAATATGGAAATCATGTAAGTGCGGTGTTTAAAAAGCGTGGAGGATAGAAAAATGAAAACAAGAAGATTTAATGTTGGTGATGTAGTTCATATTAGAGGAGGGCTAGAAGAAACTAGTCATGGTTTAGGTATAAATAGAGACATGGTATCTATGTCAAGGCGCAGAGAAAGATGTGTGGTAGATGATGTTATAAATGGTTCTACTTATGGTTTATTTTATAGTTTACGTTGTTCAGGTGGACTTGCATGGAATTGGCTTCCTGAATGGATTGAAGAATCAAGTAGTGCATTTCTTGAGGGTGATATTGTGGTTGCTGCAAATGATAGAAATAAAGTTGTTTCTATTAAAAATGGCTTTGTTGGTAGAGTTAAAGAAGTTGTTGATGGAGATAAAGTCAAAGTTGAAACTATAAGATGCTTCAATGGAGCAAAGAGATGTTATATAGTCAAAAATGAAAACTTAAAAATTCCAAAAATTAAGGAGGAAACTATTATGGAAATTTTGGAAAATGGAAAAGTTGTATGTGCTTGTTGTGGAAAAGAAATCGGTATTGAAGATGTTGCAGGTAAAGATGAAGAAGGAAACTTCATTTGTTGTGATTGTAGTGATTCATATTATGCAGAATGTGATTGTTGCGGTTGTTTAGTGAAGTGTGAAGATAGTTATACAACTATTGATTGTGAAACAATCTGTGAAAGTTGTAAGGAAGAATACTATGTAGAATGTGAAGACTGTGGAGAATTAGTCCACAATAATGATGCTATTGAAGTGACTACCTTAGACGGGTCAAATTATTTCATTTGTCGTGATTGCCGAGACAATGGAGATTATCATTATTGTTATGAATGTAATGATTTATTCCATGAAAACGATATGGAATGTGATAGTTGTGGTGATTGGTATTGTAAAGACCATTATCATGAACATTTAATCCTAGGTTATCATGATTTTAGTGATTGGGAAAATCATTATGTGGACAACGAAAATGAATCCACATTAAAAGGTTTTGAGTTGGAAGTTGAAAACTCAAATAACGATATTGAAAATGATGAAATGGCTGAAATCGTTCAAGAATTAATGGGTGACTTCATTGTTTTTGAGAATGATGGGTCGTTAGATGATGGGTTTGAAAATATTAGTAATCCATTTACTATGCCTTGGTTATATAAACATGAAAATAAAATCAAGAAAATGTTAGAAGAATTTAAAGACAATGGCTTTACAAGTCACAACAAGGGAACTTGTGGTTTACATATTCATGTAAACAAAAGCCAATTAAAAACATCAGAAAGACGCATTGATGATGTTATTAGTAATATCTTAATTATTCTAGAAACATTTAAGGATGAGTTAATCACTTTCTCAAGAAGAAAAGAGAATGAAGTAAACAGATGGGCTGCCTTCTACACCAAAGAAGAACAATTAAGCTATAAATTAGTTAATAAAAAGAAGGTTAAAGATGGTGACGATAGATACCATGTGTTAAACCTTAGCAATTGGAGAACAATTGAATTTAGAATCTTTAGAGGAACATTGAAGTTTGAAAGCTTTATGAGTTGTATTGAGCTTGTTGATAATATCGTTGAGATTGCAAAGAATGAAACTATCAATGGTTTATCATGGGATGATATTATCTCATATGCAGGTAAGTATGTGAAAGATTATTCTCAAAATGATAGAAGAATTGTAAGTCATACTAAAGTTAATATTGTTCCTGACCCTATTTGTCCATTAAAATCAGGAGGCATTGTTAGAACTTGCGACTATAGAGGGGAAGTTCATGTTGGTAAAATTGATTTTTTAAATGAATTACAAGAAACCTTTGAACTTGAAAAAAGTAGTGAAACTTTCTATTTTGAGGATGTTGTCAAAAACTTTGTTTTAGTTCGAGGAGATGTTATTTTAATTCAAACTTCTATATATCCTCAAGGTTATAGACCTGCTAAAGTATTAGGGTATGTTGATGACTTAATTCAAGTTAGAACATTTAATGAAGAAGGTGAAGAAGTTGTTGAAGCAGTGTCATTTAATGATTTATATGGTACAAGAATCAATTGTTGGAATTATGAAAGACCATTAGTATAAAGATGAATATAACACAATGTATATAAACAAATTATTAGGAGGAAATGAAAGATTATGTGTATTATTGTAAGTAAAGAAAAAGGAATTAAAATGCCTAGCAAGGAAATTTTAGAAAGATGTTTTGAAGCTAATCCTGATGGAGCAGGATTTATGTATGAGAAAAATGGATTAGTGCAAATTAGAAAAGGGTTTATGAGTTTTGAGGAGTTCTATTTCAACATTCAAAAGTTGGAAAGAATATGTGGTGATTTGACTAATGTGCCATTGGTTATGCACTTTAGAATTTCAACTGCTGGGAAAGTGGATAAAGGTAATTGTCATCCATACCCTATTTTGGATAATGATAAAGCCCTAAGAAGTTTAAATTATAGCACTTCACTAGGTATGGCTCATAATGGAATTATTTTAGGATATAATGACCCTAAGAAAGTGCTAAATGATACTCAAATGTTTATTAAGAATGTTGTATCAACATTTTATGATTATGACAAGGATTTTTTGAATAAAGAAAAAGTTGTTGACATTTTAGAAGATATTGCAGGAAGCAAGTTATGTTTCTTAAATGAAAAGGGTGAAATTACTTATGTTGGTGATTTCATTGAGGATGAAGGTGTCAAATATAGTAATTCAACATATCTAAAAAGAAATTTATATCCTATGTGGGATTATGGATATGCTGGTGGATATGGTGGATATAATTATGATGTTCAAGATTGTGGATATTATGATTATTTCTATGAATTATTAGAAAAAGTTGAAGCCAACAAAGAGTTGTACCCTGATGAGTTCTATGTTCTTATTGATGGATTAAGTTTCCTTGAGAGAGATGATTTCATCTTGTTAAAGAATGATGATATTTTAGAAGTTGGAAGTAATAGTTATGCTATTGATGATTTTAATAGCTTGTATCTTGTTAATTATGATAATGAAAGCATTAAATTAGTGGATGTTGATGTTGAAGTTGTAGACAAAGAAACTTTGCAAAACATGATTGAATAAAAAATTAAATAGGATGGTGAATGTATAAAATGTGGGTTGAGTTTGTTAAATACACATATTCACCATCCTATGATTAAAAAGGTTGCAAAATTGCAATATATTTGTTAGGATAATTTTGAAATGAGGTGTTTGAATGAGAGATAAGGATGTTTTAATTGTAACAAGACATAAAAATATAGTAAATTGGTTAAAGAGCAAAGGCATTGAGGGAAGGGTAGTTGAGGTTGTTCGTCCTAAAGATGTATTTGACAAAAAGGTATATGGTGTTATTCCGTTTTATATGACATCAATGTGTAAGGAATTTTATCATATTCATGTCAATACAGATGGAAATGTAAATTTTGATGATATTCCTTATCAAGAGTTTGATGAGCTTGGTGTGGAGGTTAAGAAGTATATTGTCCAATGTGAAAAGATTAAATTATAATCTTTCGCATTGAGATTGATATAATACAATATAAATAAACAAAAGATAAGCAGGAGGAAGATTTTATGGAAAGCAAAAAAGTTTTGGGATAGTTGCTTTGGTGGTTGGATTGTCATGACCAAGCAAAGGAAGATGTTTTGAGTTATGTTGGTTGCGAGGAAGAGGATCTTCAAAGTTTAGCAACTTGCATTGTTACCAATACTGAAAATCTAGAACATCATATCCATTTTGATTGTTACAAGGATGGTGCTTGTAATTTTCATGGAAGTTGTGATGGATGGACTGAATTAACGTTGTTATTTACTTTAATTGATAACATTTCACAAGAGCTTGATATAAATGTTGCTGATATTGCAGAAATGTATTTAGATTACAAGAAAATTGATGAGGAGGAAGCAAATGATGAATAAGCAAGAATTATTAAAGGCGCTTGAAATTCAAAAGGGAGTGCTAAAAGAAACACAAACCCATCTTGATAATATTGAACAAGAAATCAAGAAATTAGATGATAATGGCTTTGAGCCAACACCAAAAGGATGGAAACCTGATGATGGAGAAAAATATCATTTTCCAAGTTCGTGTTGCGCATGGACTTCTGCTCCATATGATAGTAAAGATGCTATTCATAATAGTATTATTAGGTATAATCGCATTTTTAAAACAAAGGAAGAATGTAAATTGTATTGTAGAATACAAAAAGCATTTATGGATGCTTCTAGAGAGTTTAAATATAATAGCAATAATTATTATATTTGGTATGACCACGTGAATAAAAAATAAAACATGATTGTCTTTTTAGTGTTCAACATAAAGATATTTATTTTGACAGCGAGGAAACAGTTCAAAATCTCATTGACAAATTTGGTGAAGAAAATATTAAAAAATATTATTTAGGAGTGTATTAATATGGATAGATTAGCAATATTTTTAATCAAAAGAAGATTAGGTGTAAAAGAAGGTCAAAAGTTCTATTTTAAAAATCAAAAGGATAAGCAAGATAGATATGCTTTTGTTGGCAATAAGATTGTCAAATATTGCTCAAATGGCAGTAAAAGAAAATCATCAATATCCTTGAATTGGATTGTATCAAATAGAGCTAGAAAGTTAATTGTTGTTGAGAGGGGTGGATAGTTATGCAAAAGCGTAAACAAATTTATTCATTTGATTTTGATGGAACGTTATGTAAAAATAAATATCCTGAAATTGGGAAGCCAATAGTAAATGTTATTGAATTTGCCAAACAAGTTAAATCAGAAGGACATTATATTATCTTAAATACAATGAGGGAGAATGAATCTTTAGAAGCAGCTATTGAATGGTGCAAGTCTCAAGGTATTATATTTGATGCTATCAATGATAATTTACCTCATATGAAGGAGTTTTTCAAAAACAACCCTAGAAAGATTTTTGCCAATTATTATATTGATGACCATAACTTGTTTTTTTATGATATTAATGACAAAAAATCAAATTCAAGCGATAAGTATTTGGAGCATTTATATTTTAATAGTAAAAGAGGTGATGGCAATGAGCATTATTAGTCCGTGGATATTTTATGTAGTTAGCTTGTTGGATAGGTTGTCAAAAGGTCTAATTGCTTTGTTGGCTATAATTGTTTTTGGTTTCTGTTTATATTATGACAAAGCTACGAGCATGTATAGCGACACAAATCTTTTCTTTCATGAGTGCGAAAAGACAATTAGAAAATGGTTTATTGCATGTATTGTTTGTGTATTAGGGATTGTAGCTATACCTAGTGAGGAAACAATGTACAAGATGCTAGTTGCTAAATATGTGACTTATGAAAACGTTGACAAAGCATCAAAAACTATTAAAGAGGGTGTAGATTATATCTTTGAAAAGTTAGATAAGGAGTAAGTAGATATGAAGAATTTTGAAGCATATGAAGATAAAATTAAAGGATTGAAGGGTAAAATTGCTCTAAATAAAAGCAATGAATTAGTATCATGTATTGGTTTTTATTGTAGCGATTGTAAATTTAGTAGTAGTAATAATGGTAATGGTAAATATTGCCGCCAAAACATGTTTGAATGGCTTTATAAAGAATACGAGAAACCAAAGCCTAAAATTCCTTTAGCAACTAAATACTTTTTAGAAAGTTTAAATGATAAGTATGAATGGATTGCAAAAGATGAAGACGGGGCTGTTTGGTGTTATAAATTTAAGCCTGAAAAATATACACAAGATAAAAACAAAAGATGGACTGTATATGGTAGGGGTAATATTTCTGGCTTTAGAGATGTTTTCAAAAAAGAAATATTTGATTTTCTTTCATGGGAAGATGAAGAACCAACTAATATCAAAGAGTTGTTGGAAAATTGCGAGGTGATAGAAGATGAATAGACCTAAAATTAGAGATTTTATAGAAAAATGTGAATTGCCAAATTGTACAGTTATTAACATAGGTAGTCTTAATGTGGCATCTTATCAAAATGCTTTAAATGAATATATTGATTATTTAGAAGAACAATTAAGTAATCTTAAGGCTAAAAATGAAGTAGAGCATCAACAAAATGAATTGCTTTGTAAAAAAGTTAATGAATTAGATAAAGCGTTAGATAGAGCGTGTAAGAGATTATCATATGAAAATGAAATAACGTGTATGCACTTAAAACAACAATACGCTTGGGCTAAAAATAAAGTGCCAAAAACCAAAGAACAAATTAAAGAGGAGTTGATGAAAGATGAATAGACCTAAGAAAGAAGATTATATAATTCAATATAACTTTAGTTATGGTGTATGGAAAGAATTTGACAATGAAGTGTATCAAGAAGCATTAGAAAAGTATGTTGACCAATTAGAAAAGGCATTTGATAAGGCATGTGGATAGTTGGCTCATGCTTATTCTTGCGGAATAAATAGATATGGAACAATTTGGCATCCTGAAAGTTGGAAAGAGTGGTGCATGAAAGATGATCTTTAAATTATTATCAACAATATTAAGATTAGGTTTGTCAATTTTACTTGGATATAAAATTTGGGAATTTTTAAATTGGCTTGGTGATGATTAGAGGGGATGGTGGAGACATGAAAATGAAACGTAAGAGTTTTGAATTTTCTTTTGATTTATGTGATTTTGTTAATTCAAGAAAAATTCCAAAAGAGAGTATAATTGGAATTGTATATGAAATAAGGTGTTGGGTATTATTTTATTATGAATAGGAGGAAACTAAATGAATAATAAAAAGATTATGTGTCTTGTAGGTTTGTTCTTTGGGGCTTCAATAAGTTTTAATTTTGATTTAATAGGAGAACTCAAAGATACAAAAGCACAAGTTGGAAAGTTAAATACTGAGCTAAGGGAAGTTAAAAATCAAAACACCAACTTGACTACATCTAATAGTATGCTTGATAATACTATCGAGCTTTTAAAGGAGGAGCTAAATAAGAAGCCACCAACTGTTGATGAACAAAATGCTTTTTATCATGCTAGTCAAGTGTATAACGTTGATTATAAGTTGTTACTTGCCATTTCACAACTAGAAACAGGATTTTTCACAAGTGATGTATATAACAACTACAACAATGTTGGTGGAATTAAGGCTCAAAGCGGTCATAATGAATATCAATATTTTAATACAAAGGTTGAGAGCATCTATGAAATGGCAAGAATTATTAGGTATAACTATTTAGATTTAGGGTTAGATACACCTAGTAAAATGTCATATAAGTATTGCCCACCAACTCCTGAATCGTGGGCAAGGCAAGTGTCAAATCTTATGAAAGAAATTTAATAAAATGTTCAAAATCTATTGACTTTATGTAACATAAAGGATAAAATAAACTTGTCAATAAAACACAATAGATATTGACAATACAACAATATATTCTAGTTTTTCCTAATTTATGTTGTTGATTATTATTATTTTGTAAGGAGATGTGAGAGTATTGAGATACGAAAAGCATTTAAAACAAATGCTAGAAGACAAGATTATCACCCAAAAGGAATATGAAACAATTCTAAAGAGAATGAGCCATGAGACAAAAACAAATAATGTTACATGGCTAGACATGTTAGACAATTTCTTAAAATGGTGTGAAGAAAAATATACTATTATAACTGCAAAAGGCTATAAGAGTTGTATTCATAAATTTTTTATTTATCTTAATGACATACACAACAATTCCAATGGGTTAGATGGAGAGTTTCATACATATAGTTTTCAAGAAGTAAATGGGTTTTTGGATGATATGAAAAGTCAAGGATTAACAAAACAAACTATAAGCAAAAATAGATATGCTCTTGTTGTCTTTGGTAATTTCTTAAATGAAAATGGTATGGAAGCTCCTGATATAACAATGGTTAAGACACCTATTAAAGATGATAACAAGGAGTGTTTTGCTTTCAATCAAAATGAAATATTTGAGATAGCAGAAAGCACTGACTTGAGGTCTAAAGTTTGTATATTGTTATGTTATGAATGTGCATTGAAGAGAATTGAGTTGACTAAATGCAAGGTTGATGATTTCAATTTCGACAAAAATCAACTAATTATATACAATACTAATAGGACTAAAATTGATAGAGTGTGTATCATAAGTGAGAGGTTATCAAATATTGTTCAAAATTATATAAATGAGCTATATCAAGATATTGATTCATGGAATAGGGAACGAATTTCTAAAAATAGAGAATTAAGAGTTGATGAAGGATATTTGTTCCAAAGTGTTAAGACAACAGTTCCATCATATAGCATACTTCAATATATGTTAAAGGGTAGCTCAACTAGATATTATGAAAGCAAATTTGATGATGTTGATGAAATTAAAGAAAAAGTATCTAAATTTACTTTTGAGAATATTAGGAATAGTAGAAGGGTTTATTTGTTGGCTATGGGCAAAGACATTAGAGATGTTATGAATTTTTGTGGAGACAAGAATTACATGGCGGTATATAGATTTCAAAAACTTGTTCCATTGTTATATCCTGAAACTATCCAAGTTGACTGATTTTTCAGTCAACAATGGGACTTCTCAATAAAACACAATAAATATATTTAAGATATATTTAATTGCCTTTATAATCTCAATAAAAAAATAATAAAAATCTTGACATATAATACAAAATAAACTAAAATATATGTAGAACATACGTTTAAAGGGGATAGACATAATGAGTATTGAGTGGTATTTTGAAACAATTTGCTTTCCAACTTTGCATCAATTATATGATGCTTATATTAATGGTTCAATTGAAAAGGATTTAGCAATGTCATTAGCGAGTGCTATATGTATAATTGATGAATCTTATGATTTAAAAACAAGCGATAGCTTGAAAGAAAAGGTAGAAGAAGAGTATTATAAATTTTGCAATGCTATTAGATAGCAAACTAAAGATAAAATTAAATTTATTAAACAAAGGAGAATATTATGAAGACTAAATTAGAAACACAAAACAGAATTGAAGTAGTTGGGTTTGTTTCCAACTATGTTATTGGAGAAACATCAACAGGAAAGAAAACTGCTAGAATTACCATTAGAGATACATTAACTAAAAACTCAACACTTGTTACTTTATTTGATAGAGAAACTTTAACGTATGGCAATGATGCTAATGGGGATAGAAAATCCGCAACATTAGGTTCTTTAAAGAAAACGTTCATTAAAGAAGATGGGAAACCAAGAGATGTATTAATTACTGCTATTGGTTCTTGTGGTGAATATTATAGTGAAAAAAAAGGAAAAACTTATGATAACAATACTGTTTTCTCATTATTCCCATGTGATGATGAGGAAAAACAAAAATCAATTTTCCATTTAACTGGATTTGTTGTATCAAAAAATGAAGGTGAAGACAAGGATGGAGAGTTTGTTAAATTAAAAATTGCAACTTATCAAACAAGAGGTTCTTATGAAGATAGAGTTGTTACAGGAGTATCTGCAAAAACAGTAATCGCTAGAGGTAAAGCATTTGAAAAATTAGAAGATGTTGAAAAAGGTGATTTTGTTAAGTTAGATGGAGATATTATTAATTATTTACCAAAAAGAGATAGATTTGGAAACTTTGAAGGTGATAGCAAAAGAGAGTATTCAGTTGTTGTTGTCAAAGTTTTAACTAGTGTAGATGACATGGAAGATGAAGATTTAGATTTCTATAAAGCAGCTAGAAAATTATCTCAAGGAGAAACATTACCTTATGCTCAAGAACGTAAAGGTAAAAAATCTTCAAAATCAACTACTAAAAAGGTAGAAGTGGAAGATGATGAAGATGAAGATTTAGATTTTTAATCACAAAATATAACACAATATATATAAACAAAGGAGAATATAAGAATGGCAAAATACGAATTATTAGATTTAAGTATGTTAATGGATAATGTTGTTAGTGATGATATTAATGAATATTCAATCACATTATTTGGAGAAGGTGGCTCAGGTAAATCAACCTTAGCCAACGCTCTAAAAAGAAGATTAGGTTCATCAGCTTCATTTTTCTTTGAACCTAGAGCAAAAGGTTTAGGTGGAATTAAGGTTGTTGAATGTTTAAAATGGGAAATTTTCTTAGGGTACATCAAGCAATTAAAAAAACTTGCTAAAGATGGCAAAAAAGTTCCATTTAACAATATCATTATTGATAGTGTTGATAGTGCTTATGAAAAATGTACTAAATATGTTATGGAAGAAAATGATTGGGATACGTTGCAAGGTGATTATGGAGCAAGATATGCCACTGTTGGTGATGAGTTCAAGGGTGCTATTGATGAATTAAGAAATTTAGGTTTTATTGTTACATTCTTAACTCATGAAAAGACAACAGAAGCTCATGATGTTAATGATGCAGCTTATGATAAAGCAGCTCCAATCATTGCTAGTCAAATTCAAGGATTAGTAAGTGACCAAGTTGATTTTATCATGTATTTACAAAAAGTAACCAAAGAAGATGATGATGGAAACAAAAAGGAATATCGTAGATTATGGATTAAAAACAATCCATACATCACATTAAAAACACCTTTATTTGGTATGCCTGATTATATTGAATATGAAAATGTTCAAGAAGGTGTTGACAAATTTATCAAAGCATTTAATGAAGGTGTGGCAATCACTAGAAAAATGGCTGATGATGGTGAAGATATTTCAACTGTAGATAGTGATAACATGAAAGCAGTTGAATTTGAATCTCCAAAAGTTACAAAATTTGATGATGATGACTTTGATGATATTGAAGACGAAGATTTAGATGATATTGAAGAAGATACAAGTGAAGATGACGAAAGAGAAGAGCCTACTCTTGATGAACTTCAATCAATAGTTGAAAAAATTAGAGATAACATGGTTAAGGAACTTGATGGAGACAAAGTTAAAGTTGCTAGAGCATTAAGAAAAGCATTAGGAACTGCAAAAGTTAGAGAATGTGATGATGCTGAAAAGTTATTTGCTTTTATCAAAGAACATGAATAAAAATTGAATAGGGAGTAGGTAAAACTATTCCCTTAATTGTTAACAAAGGAGGAAGTTTTATGAAAAGTTTATTTATTTCACAACCAATGAGAGACAAAACAGATGAAGAAATTATGGCTGAAAGAGAAAAGGCTATTAAGGAAGTTGAAGAAAAGATTGGCGAGGAAGTTTCGCCAATTATGAGTTTTTTTAATACAACTCCAAACAATGTAAATACAGGGTTGTGGTGTTTGGCAAAAAGTTTAGAGTTATTAGCTGCTGCTGATATTTGTTATTTTGTGGATGGTTGGGAAGATTATAGAGGATGTTGCATTGAACGTGAATGTGCTGAAAAGTATGATGTAAAAATTGTTGAATAGGAGGATATTATTATGTCGGTATGTCCTTTATGTGGTAAAAGAGTTATGGCTAACAAAGGGAACGCTACAATTGTTGATGGTCAATTGATTCACAAGAATTGTAACAAAAACAAAAGAAGCAACTCTTTATCTCCACAAGAAAAACAAGATAGAAAAGAGCTATTTGATGCTATATCTCAACATTTAGAAATACATCCAAGAGGTTATGTTGCGGAAACAGGATTGAATTTTAAAAAGGTTGGTATTCAAGTTTCTCAACTAAAGAAACAAGGATATTCTTATAAGGATCAATTATATGCCTTGTATAGAGTAGTTGAAAAACAACAAGGTTTTTGGGGCTATACAAGTGTGGTTAATAATATAGCAGGAATTATAGCTAAGAGAGATAAAATGAATCAAACAAGAGACAAATTTATCTCAAAACAACACAATACAGACAAGGTAGAAAAGCAACCTTATGACTTGTCAAAATTAATAGATAGTGAAAGTGAGGATTGGTAATATGGAAGATAACAAAGTAGAAATTAACGAAAACAATAACCAAAGTGTTCTTGAGGGTCATCCTGTAGTTTACATGTTTACTGCTCCTGCAAGGTCAGGAAAAGATACCTGTGGGATGATGGTAAAGAAAACATATGAAAGCATGGGGAAAAGAGTTTTATGGATTAATTATGCTGATTTCGTTAAAGTAATTTGCGCTAGAAATTTTGATTATGATGAATCCAATAAGGAACAAGGTAGACATATTTTACAAGAGTTTGGAACTGATATTGCAAGGGCAAAATCACCAACTATTTGGATTGATACAGTGTTTCATTTATTTGATACAGTAAGATTTAATTATGATGCTTTTATTGTTAGTGATGCTCGATTTGAAAATGAACTAAAACCATATCCATATATATTCACATATCCTATTGTAAATATTTTTGTTGAAAGAGAATCTAAAGAAGAGATTGGCAAGGATGAGAAACAACATTCTAGCGAAGCCTTTTCTAACAATCCTGATATGGATAGATTTGATTATGTGGTTGATAACAATGGAACATTAGAAGAAACCGCTACTCAAATTGCCAATATTGTTTTGGAAATTGAAGAACATAGACAAGAGATTTTGGATGAGCAAAGAGGTTTAGGTAATAAATCTCTTGATGAGCTTGAAAACTTTTTAGATGTGGATGGTGAGTTTTAATGAATTATCGTTGTATTAAATTAGGAAGTGACCTTGTTGATTCTTTTGTTTCTTATATAAATTCTATAGATGGTAAGATTACAGGATGTTCTTATGTAGAAGGGAAATATATGTTTGTTTATAAAGCCAATTATGAGATAACAAAAGATGATTTAATTGCATATAAGGAGGAACAAGATGAGCGTATTTAAGTCAGAATTTAGTGAAAATATTGTTATTGGAGCTTTAATAAATGACATCAACTTAATCCTTGAAATGAAGGATTTAAAGAGTAAATATTTCACTTCTCAAGCAAATAAGATGCTTTATATAGTAATTAAAAAACTATACAAGGCAGGTGCAGAGAATATAGACCAATCAGATATTTATGCTCTTATAGAGACAAATGATAAATATAAAAGGGTATTTGATGATGCAGGTGGTCTTGAATATTTAGATGTTTTATGTGACATAGGGGAAGACAAGACTATAGATGATTTAAGACCGCATATTGACAATATTATTCAAGCAGCATTTAAAACTGAATTGAGCGACAGTTTAATTGGATTGCAAGAGACTGTTGCTCTAAGTTCAAGTAAAACAATTAAAAGTATTTATAAGGATGTTGAAGGTGAAATACTTCAATTAAAAAGCAAATATGCAACAAGTGATGGGTTAGAGTTGGTTGCAAATAATTTGGATAACTATTTACAAGTTATAGATAGACAAGCCAATAAGGAGTTTGTTGGCTATCCAACTTTTAGCCCATTGTTAAATAAGTTTGTATGTTATGAAAAAGGTGAATGTGTTATTGTATCAGGATTAGCTAAGACAGGTAAGTCAATGTATGTAATCAATGAAGTTTACAATTTGTGTATTAGAAATCATGTTCCTATGATAGTCCTTGATACAGAATTAAGCACACCTTTCTTCTTGACAAGGCTTATTGCAAGAATTACTAATTTACCTATTAGATATATAAAGAGTGGCAAATATAAAGAAAATGACAATGCTTTAATGGCTTATGAGAAAGCAATTGAGATGATTAGAAAAGCTCCATTAGTCCATAAGTTTATTGTTGGCATGTCAGAAGAAGAATTGACAAATGAAGTTAAGAGAATGAAAATTCAAATGAACGCTCAAGTTCTCGTTTATGATTATATTAAAACTGATATTTCTTCAAGTGAAGATACTGCGGAACGTTTGCAAATGGCTCACAGAGTTAATTGGCTTAAAGATAGAATTGCAGGAGATTTAAACCTTTCTGTAATTGCATTAACTCAAACTGCTCCATTTAGCGAAGATTTAAGGACATTTGGAAGTAATAGTATTACTATGTATTGCTCTACAATTATGTATCTCGTAAAGAAAAATAAGGATGAATATGAGGAAGATTTGAATGAATTGGGTGGTAATTACAAGATAGTTATTACCAACAATAGAAATGGAAAACAATTTGATGATTATAAAAGTGATGGGCATGGTATTAATATTTGGTTTAATCATGGAACTTGTAGGTTGGAAGAAGCCAAATATCAACATGAATCTATTATAGAGTTGTCAAAAGAAGATGATATTGATGAAGCAACAATAAATCAAAATGAAAGTGCATAGTAGTAAGGAGTGATACAAGTGATAGATTCAGAAGCATTGATTGAAAAGTGTGATTCAAGAGTTGAAGAGATTCTAGATGAGCTTGGTATCGAATATAAGCACGATAATGGTTGGATTAGAATAAATTGTGTGTTTCATGAAAATGCAGATGGTTTTAATCTAAAATTTAGAGGACATAGGTGGTATTGTTTTTCTCAATGTCATGATTCTTTTACAACTATTGATATTGTTATGAAAGTCCTTGATATGACCTTTGTAGAAGCTTGTAAATGGCTCTCAAGCTTTCTTGGGCTTTCAAGCAATGAATTTGCTATGGACAAAGAAAAACAAGCGACAAGGGAAAAATTAAAGTATTTAAAGGGTTTTAAGAAATCCAAAAAGAAAATAGAATATATTCCTATATCTAATGAGATATTGAATGATGTGGAGGATTATCACCATCCGTACATAATCAATCGAGGATATAGTGATGATGTATTGTCTCATTTCAATGTTGGATATTGTAGGTCAGGGTATCTTGAGTCAAGGGTGGTATTCCCTATAGATGCACCTAATGGAACAACAATTAGCTTGTCAGGACGAGCAATAGAAGATGATGTAGAGCCAAGATATATGATTGTAGGAGATACATCTAAAGGAGATACATTATATGGGATTTCAAAAATATCAAAAGATGATGATTATATTATAGTTGTAGAGGGATTTATGGGTGTTATGTCTCTATATGAATGGGGATTTCATAGCGTTGTTGCTCTTATGGGTAGCGATATTACTGAAAATCAATTAAAAATATTATTAAAAATGGCAAGGAAAGTTATCGTTGTTTTGGATAACGATAAAGCTGGTAAAAGAGGAAGTCAAAAGATATACAATCACTTGTATAAGTTTTTGCCTGTAGTCCAAATAAAATTAAGTGATTTTACTGATGATGAAAAAGCTTCACCATGCGAGGAGGATTTAGGGGCTGACTTAATGTTGGATTTGACAGATAGATTGGAGGAAGAGATAAATGGAACTAGACAAGACACAAAATGATATAGTGTATAGTAATAAAAATAAAATTATTGTTAATGCAGGAGCAGGGTCAGGAAAGACAAGGGTGTTAATTGAGAGAACTAAAAGATTAATCAATGATGGTGTTGAACCATCAAGTATTGTTGCAATTACATTTACCAATACCGCAGCAGATGAAATGAAACAAAGAATATCAGAGGTTGGTAATACAAATGGAATGTTTGTAGGTACGATTCACTCATTTGCCAATATGATTTTGGAACAATCTGATGAGGAATATTGTTTATATACTGATGATTTGGAAAATTATTATGTCAATTGTTTAATCAAAAAATATGCAAAATATCTTGATTATAAAAAATATTTAAAATTTAAACAAATTAAAGAACGTGAAAGACTTGGATTAAGAGTAAAACAACGTAGTGTTGATGTCTTAAATTGTAATGAATATATGGAATATGAATGTTTCTTTAAAAGCAAAGGAAGGGAAGATTATCCTGAGACAGTTTATGATTTGGCTAGAAGAGACAATGCAATCACATTTGATGAACTCATTGAAAGAGCAACGGATTATTTTGAATCAACAAATTCTAAAATTGAATATCTATTTGTTGATGAGTTCCAAGATGTTGGCTCTCTAGAGTATGGTTTCTTGGAAGCTCTCAATGCTAACAATTATTTCTTGGTTGGAGATGATTACCAAGCTATATTTGGTTTTAAAGGTGGTTGTGTAGAAATTTTCCTAAGTCTTTGTAATAATCCTCAATGGACATATTATGTTATGGGCAACAACTATCGTTGTTCTCAAGGTGTAATCAATGCTGCGAATGTGGTTATCCAACAAGCAGATGATATTATTGATAAGCCAACAAATTGTTTAAGCGGTGTAGAAGGTGATGTTGTATTTGGAGAAAAGCGCCTTCTTGTTGAG